>Ga0257111_1000010_pt1 | contig 79511 bp, 51 predicted proteins | sample LP_taG_6_FD_191567 | JGI IMG/M metagenome (GOLD analysis project Ga0257111, IMG submission 191567) | Marine microbial communities from Northeast Subartic Pacific Ocean, Canada - LP_J_2015_P26_500m | ecosystem: Environmental > Aquatic > Marine > Oceanic | place: Canada: Northeast Subartic Pacific...
AGCATGGACACCCCCCTCTGCCCCAGATTTAAAAGGTGAATATGCAATAAATGATTATCTGGCTTCATCAAACATAATTCATGTAAATGAATCTATTGGTCCAGAAGATGTTGATATTGATAAAAATGGGCTTTTATATGGTGGATTTTTAGATGGGAAAATTATACGATTCACTCCAGAAGGTAAAAATTTAGGTGTATTTGCTAATACAAAAGGGCGACCATTAGGTTTAGATTTTGATAATTCAGGTAATTTAATTATTGCAGATGCTTTGAAAGGACTCTTATCTATAGATATTAATGGTAATATAACAACATTAGCTACTGAAATAGATGGTGTGCCTTTGAATTTTACTGATGATGTGGATGTGGGGCCTGATGGTATGATTTATTTTTCAGATGCTTCCGAAAAGTTTAATGTTCATAATTACAGGGGCGATCTTTGGGAACATCGTCCTCATGGTAAATTGATTAGTTACGATCCTTCAACAGAAAAATTAACTCTTCTTTTGGATAATTTATACTTTGCTAATGGTGTTGCAGTTAGTGAAAATGGTGAATTTCTTTTGTTTAACGAAACATATGATTATTCTATTAGTAAATATTGGCTACAGGGGCCAAAAGCTGGCACTCGAGAAAGAATATTTACTAATACACCGGGATTCCCAGATGGTATATCAACCGGGTCAAATGGAGTCTTTTGGATTGCAATGTTTACACCTAGAAATGCAGAGGCAGATGCTCTCGCACCAAAACCATTTCTACGTAAAATTGTATATCGACTTCCTCTTTTCATTCAACCGGCTCCAGTAAGACATGGTTTTATACTTGGAATTGACTCAAATGGAAATGTGATATATAATCTCCAAGATCCATCTCCAAATTCTTTCTCTCCTATCACAAGCGTTGAAGAAGAAAATGGAGTGTTATATTTGGGAAGTTTGAACTATCCAGGGTTTGCAAACATTAAGCGTCCGCAATAAGATCTAATCCATATTTTGATACAAGATCTATCATATTACCAAATATGGTAAACCGTTTATCCTTTGTTTGTCCTCTAAGAAAACGTATATAAATCTGAGCTGCAATACCTATAAGCCGGTATAACCCTAATACATGATAAAAACGTATGTTAGAAATATCATAACCACTGATCGTTGCGTATTCTTCAACTAATCTATTCCTAGAATAAAAACGTTCGTCTACAGGCATTGTTGATGCTTGTTGAAATAAAACAGGATCTGAAGGTGTGCACCAATAACTAAGTAAAGATCCTAAATCACAAAGTGGGTCTCCCAGAGTACACATATCCCAATCAAAAATTGCTATAATTTTTCCAGGATCACCATGATCAAACATCACATTGTCAAGTTTATAATCATTATGTACAATACTAAACTGATTAGTATTAGGAATGTTTTTAATAAGCCAATTATATATTTCCTCTACTGAATCAAGATCTTGATGTTTTGCATTATCCCATCTTTTTTTCCACCCAGCTACTTGTCTTTCTACAAACCCACTTGGCTTACCTAAGTTATCTAGGCCAAGATCAGAATAATCTACCTGATGAAATTCTGCTAAGGTTTTTATTAATTGTTCACTTATCAATTCCGGGCCATTTTTTTTATTATAAAAATTTTCTGGTAATTCTTTTCGTATTACTGTTCCAACTTTTCGTTCCATTATAAAAAAAGGGGAACCTATTATGTCCACATTTTCACAAAAATGCAATGCCTGTGGGGCATATGGGAAACTTTTGTGTAAAACGGAAAGAACTTTAAACTCTCTTGACATATCATGTGAAGTTGGAGCTAATGGGCCTAAAGGTGGCCTTCTCAGTACATACTGGCGTGATCCATAATCAAGAAGATATGTTAAATTAGCCTTACCTTCACCAAATTGACGTACTGAAAAATCATTTGAACTACCCTCAAGTTCACCAATTAAATATTCTCTTAGATGATTTTCATCAAAAGCCTCATCAGGTCTTACAGAAATGGTATCAGAATTAGTCAATATAATTTTTGAGTATTATTCTGGCTATTAAGTTTTTATGAATCTCATCTGCCCCATCATATATTCTTGCACCACGTTCATGGCGATACCAATATGCAAGAGGAGTATAATCTGTTATTCCTAATGCTCCATGCGCCTGAATTGCTCTATCAAGGACATTCATTAAAACATTAGCAACACAAAGTTTAATCATAGAGATTTCTTTTCTTGCTCCCTTAGTTTGAAATTCTTGTACTTTCTTTGCACAATCTATTACCATTAGTCTTGCGCCATAGATTTCTGCTGCAGATTCTGAAATCCAATTTTGGATTGTTTGCTTTTCAGCTAGAAATTGATTTGGGTTAAGCTCTCTTGTAGATACTCTTCTACACATTAGGTCTAATGCTCGCTCACAAATTCCAATCCAGCGCATACAATGATGAATTCTTCCTGGGCCCAATCTCTCTTGTGCTAGCATAAAACCTTGGCCAATTTCTCCAATCATATATGTTGAAGGTATCCTGCAATCTGTAAATTTAGTTTCAGCATGGCTGTTATAATCTTCACCCTCATGGCCCATTACAGGAATATTCCTAACAATTTCAAATCCTGGGTTATCCATTGGAACTACAAACATACTTGCTTTAGAATATTTATTTTCTGCATCTGGGTCTGTTACTGCCATAACAATACAAATACTTGCTCCATCTGCTGAGCTTGTGAACCATTTATTTCCATTAATCACATAATCATTACCATCTTTAATAGCTAGTGTGTCCATCCAGATTGGGTTCGAACCAGGATTTTGAGGCTCAGTCATACCAAAGCAACTGCGTATTTCTCCAGATATTAATGGAGAAAGAAACTTATTTTTTAACTCACTACTAGCACGATCCTTTAATAATTCTATATTACCAATATCTGGAGCTTGAGAGTTAAAACAATAATGACCTAATAGTGATTTACCCAAAAGTTCGCTCACACTAGCGAATTCTAATAATGAAAGGCCCATCCCTCCATGCTTTTTAGATAAATAAGGAGTCCAAAGCCCAAGTTTCTTCACCTTCTCTCTACATTCATTTAATTTAGGCAATACACTTAAGAAGCCACGCAATAAAAAGTCTTCTTCTAGTGGAATAATATCCTCTTCGACAACTTCATTAATTCTATCTAGATAATTTTCCATATAAATCTCAATATTTTAATTTTGTTACTATTACTCCGCTATTAAATCTAATGGTGCAATTATGAGAAAAATAGATTTATTTGATTGTAGATTCTTTTTCTTGGGTAAAAATACTAACAATGAGCAACACCAATGAAGAAACTAAAATCGCTGGTAATACTTCATCTAATGAAAGATAGAGTTCGCTTGGCAACCAATTCCAAAGTATCGGAAATTCCTTCCACAAAAAGGTTATAATAATTCCTGATAGTATTGAAGTTACTGCACCTTCTTTTGTAGAACGCTTCCAGAATAATGCTGCTAACAAAGCAGGAGTAATTGATGCGCCATATATTGTGTAAGCGTACAATGCTCGTTCAAAAAAACCAGCTGATTTAGAAAAAGCAATAGAAACGATATATGCTAAAATTCCAAGAATAAGTACCAATAAACGACTTAAAGCCACGATTTTCTTTTCAGATGCGCTTTCATTTATATATTTTAAATAAACATCTTTTATAAGAGTATTTGCAGGGATTAATAAAAAAGAATCTGCTGTCGATATAATGATACCTACAATGGTTGCAAGCATCATTGCACCTAAAAAAGAAGGTAGCAAATTATAAGCAGTATAAATCAGAACATACTTACCCACTTCATCTTCTACTATCAGACTTGATGCAACCCATGATGAAGCAATAATCAGTAATTCAATAATCAATACTGCAAATATCAATATAATTGTTGCTTTGGTTGCGCTTTCATGATCTTTACTTGCAGAAAATCTTTGATACATATTTGCATCTCCAAGAACTAACAGAAATGGAGGTAAGCAAAAATTGATAATATCAAAAGTGGAAAAAATACCAAAAAATTGCATATGACTAGATTTATTCATTGATTCGAAAGCTATTTCCATTCCATTAAATCCTCCAGCTTTTATCCATAGAATAGGAAAAGCGATGACAAGACTTATAGTCATAAGTATTCCATTTGCTGCATCTGTAAATGCCACACTTAATAGACCAGCTAACATTGTATATAAAATGATAAAAATGGCTGCAATAATTGTTGCAGTTTCAATAGTAAAGAAAGGTGATTGTATTTGATTAGAAAAGACTGTATATATTACTGCTCCGCCAGCATTGTATTGATAACTTACGATCACCATATACGCAGAAACCAATGCAAATACACATAAATTTCTAGCAAATGATCCGTATCGATCACCTATTATTTCAGGAACTGTAAATTTTTTCAGATTCCGTACTTTTCCGGCAACTTTAGTTAATAGTATTATACCCATAATGCTTCCAATAGGTAACATCAATGCAGCCATTCCTATTTCATACGTTTTACCGGCATTGCCTAATATAGAACCTGTTCCAATCCATGTGGCAAGCATCGTGCCCACTAAAATCCATGGGGTTAGAGATCTACCTGCAAGCGCAAAATCTGATTGAGTATTTATTTTGCGTGATTTAACTATCCCTATACCAATCAGTATTAAGAGATATAATAAGATTGCACTTAAATAAATCAATTAATTCCTACTTTACGATTATGGTTTTTATGTATTATAAGCTGTTACATTTTGAAATTACGTGGTAGATGCCCAAATTCCAAGATGGCTATGAATCCATACAAACAAATAGAGATATTATTATTACTTATATTATTTATCAGTTGTACTACTAAATCACAAACAGACAGTAAATTTGAAAAAGTTAAAGATGTAAAAATGAATCGTCTTGCAGATGAACAAAGTCCATATCTATTACAACATGCAGATAACCCTGTCGATTGGTATCCATGGGGAGAAGAAGCTTTTAATAAAGCGAAAGAATTAGACCGTCCCATTTTTTTATCTATAGGTTACTCAACATGTCACTGGTGTCATGTTATGGAACATGAATCATTTGAAGATGACAGCGTGGCAAAACTATTAAATAAAAATTTTGTATCTATTAAAGTTGATCGAGAAGAATTACCTGAAATTGATCATTTATATATGTCTGTCTGTCAGGCAATGACAGGTAGAGGTGGATGGCCACTTAATATTGTAATGACACCGCAGAAAGAACCATTTTTTGCAGGTACTTATTTCCCTAAAGATAGTAGAAGCGGTAGATCTGGAATGTTTCAGATATTGCCTATGATAACGGAAGCTTGGACTACAAAACGTGATGATATTATGACTTCGGTTAATCAAGTAAAAAGTTATCTTGATAAAATAAACTCTAAACCTGCAGGAAATAATCTATCAGAAGAATTAATTACTTCAGCCTATGACCAATTTCGCAATGGTTTTGATGAAGAACATGGTGGCTTCTTTAGAGCACCAAAATTTCCATCTCCTCATAATTTGATTTTTTTAATGAGGTATAATTATTCTTATGGCAATCAACTTGCATTGGATATGGTTATAAAAACGTTGAAACAAATGCGACTTGGTGGTATTTATGACCAAATTGGGTTTGGGTTTCATCGCTATTCTACGGATAGACATTGGCTCGTTCCCCATTTTGAAAAAATGCTTTATGACCAAGCAATGATTGCTATGGCCTATACTGAAGCCTTTCATATAACTGGTGATAAAATTTTTGAAAGTACTACTAAAGAAATATTTAAGTATGTTTTGCGTGATTTAACAGCCTCAAATGGAGGCTTCTATTCAGCCGAAGATGCAGATAGTGAAGGGGAAGAAGGAAAATTTTATACATGGACTAAAAAAGAAGTTGAGGAAGTCTTAGGCACCTCGTTAAGTAAAGATTATAATAATACATTTTCAATAAAATCTGAAGGCAACTTTAAAGATGAGTCAAGCGGAAAAAAGAATGCGCAAAATATCCCTCACTTAAATAATTTTGATTTTTATAATCAACCTTCGATAGAGTCTTCAAGAAAGAAATTATTTGATAAAAGAGAATATAGAGTTCATCCATTAAAGGATGATAAAATACTTAGTGATTGGAATGGTTTGATGATTGCCGCTCTTGCAAGAGCGTCCATTATATTTCAGGAACCCTCCTATCTTAAAGCAGCAAAGAAATCTTCTGAATTCGTACTAAATAAAATTTCTAAAGATGGAAAATTACTAAAAAGATTTCGAAATAATAAAGCTGCTATTAATGCCCATCTTGATGATTATGCGTTTATATCATGGGGTTTATTAGAGATATATGAAGCATCCTTCGAAGTAGAATATCTATCAAAATGTATTGATTTAATGAATATAATGGTAGATGATTATTGGGATGATAAGAATGGTGGTTTTTTTCTTGGGTCTGATCAATCTGAAAAACTTTTAGTAAGGACAAAAACAGCTTATGATGGTGCGATTCCATCGGGTAATTCTGTAGCTGTAATGAATATGCTTAAACTCTCACGAATAACTGGTGATGTTAAATGGGCAGATCTTGCAGAAAAAACAATTCGAGCTTTCTCTGAAGATATACATCGTACACCTACAGGTTATACTTTAATGCTTTCCGCATTCTTATTTGATACAAATAAATCAAAGGAGATTGTTATTGTTGGTAATGGAAAAAATGATAAAACTATAGAATTTATAAATGCAATCCGTTCAGAGTATGCTCCTCATAAAGTCTTATTATTAAAGGATACTTCATTAAATTATAATCAATTAGAACAATTGGCAAATTGGACTAGTACACAATATAGTATTGATGAGAAGCCAACTGCATATATATGCAAAAATTTTGCATGCAATCAACCAACTAATGATTTAAAAACTGCATTAACTTTACTAAATGAATAAACCGTTTTCTACTAGAATAGGAGAGCTATTTGCTCATATTCAAGATTTATTTGATACTATTATACATATTAGTCTAAAACGTGTACAGAGAAGCAAAAAAACAAATAATAAAATAGGTAGATTCTTTTCCTTTATTTCTACTTTAGGAGATGCATATTTCAAAAAATACAAGGACATCAAATCAAATGATTCTAAATAGTAAAAAGTTATATTTGTGGGGGAAATTTTAGTATGTTTAAAATGCAGTTGCACTGGCAGATAATTATAGGTTTATTACTAGGACTAATCTTCGGGATCGTTAGTGCTCTTATGGGATGGGGGCAGTTTACAACTGATTGGATAGCTCCATTTGGCACAATATTCATCCGACTATTAAAATTTATTGCAGTTCCATTAGTATTAACATCTTTAATCACTGGGGTAGCTTCATTATCTGATCTAAAAAAATTATCTAGAATTGGTGGTAAAACAATATCGATTTATATAATTACAACTGCAATATCTGTATCAATAGGTTTGGTTATTGTAAATATACTTCAACCTGGAAATAAAGTACCATATGAAATGCAATCAAAATTACAAGAGACTTATCAAGAAGATGCTTCATACCGCGCTGACTCTGCACAAGAAGTAAAAGAACGTGGCCCTCTGCAATTATTTATTGATATGGTACCTAGTAATTTTTTTGAAGCAGCATCAAATAATCGAAATATGTTGCAAATAGTATTTATTGCACTTCTAATCGGTATAGGATTAATTCAAATTCCAAAAAAGAAATCTAAACCTGTGTTGAATGTTTTTGAAGGCCTGAATGATGTAATAATTAAATTGGTTGATATCATCATGTTAATTGCCCCCTTAGGTGTTTTTTCTCTAATTGCACAAACAATTAACAAAGTTGCTGGGAATGATCCTAATCAAGTTATTGAATTGTTAAGCGCTCTGGGCTTCTATATGATCGCCGTAATTATTGGGCTTATTGTACATATGGCAGTAACATATACTACATTGTTAAAATTCTATGTAAAAATGCCTTTAAAAACTTTCTTTACTGGTATTGGCCCTGCACAATTACTGGCTTTTTCTACTAGCTCTAGTGGTGCAACGCTCCCTGTTACAATGGAACGATGTGAAGATGAATTAGGAGTTAGTGAAGAAGTATCTTCATTTGTGCTTCCTATAGGAGCAACTATAAATATGGATGGTACTGCTTTATACCAAGCAGTAGCAGCAGTTTTTATTTCACAAGCTATAGGTCTTGAACTAAATCTATTAGATCAGTTAACTATAGTTGTAACAGCAGTTCTTGCATCCATTGGCACAGCTGCGGTGCCAGGAGCAGGTATTATTATGCTAGTAATTATTCTTGAAGCAATAGGTGTACCAAGTACTGGGATTGCATTAATCTTAGGCGTAGATCGCATTTTAGATATGTTGCGTACTGTTGTTAACGTTACGGGCGATGCCACTATAGCAGTTACTATTGCTGCATCTGAAGGACAATTAAGACCACCTAAAAAAATAGCAGATTAAGAAACATCCCATGATACATCTTTTGATCCTCTTAACCAGAGCTGTTTACGATGAAATTCAATTTTTGCTGGAGTTTGTAAGCATGGTTCTCCATCAACATTTATTGGCAAAGCAGGATCATGTGCAATATCAACCGGTTCATTATTTTGATTAACAGATTTTATTTCAAGTGTTCTACATTTATCTAGAGTTATTCCCCATTTACCAACATGCTTTCCCTTTTTCAAAGGCCCCATTAATAATAACATTTGCAATCTAGTAAGATTCCACGCCTTACATAAATAAGCATGGTCTTTTATTGGTGAAGCCCCTGGTGCTACCCAGTAACCACCTCCAAAAAATTCAGATAATGTAAAAACAAAAAGTGAGAAATTAATAATGACAGGATTATCATTGTCAATTTTAATCCAAGCGTTCCGTTTTCTCCATTTAAGAATTTCGGTAATTCCTAAGTAAGTATATTTTAGATTACCTTTTATCCATTTTCCTCTTTTAAGTTTCGCTCTAGATACTAAGGAAGTTATGCCTGAATCTGTTTCATGAAAAATCCAACGGACAATTCTATTATTTTCTTTCGCTGTGCCATTCCACTTTGAATCAGCAGTAGGGGAAGGATAATTTTCTTCTTTAGGCATTGGTTCAGCTTCTATACGTAAAGCTCCAATATTTCTATCTACTCCATTAATAATAATATCAATGATATTATCTAAATCATCCGAGATATATCCATGTACTCTAGCAATATCATTTCCAGTTCCTGCAGGAATAATTGCTAACGGTATTTTACTGCCTCTTAATCCCGAAGATACTTCATGTACGGTCCCATCACCACCACAAGCTACTATAACTTGTATATCTGAGCGGTTTCTTAATGAATAAGCTATTTCTGAAGCATGCCCTACTCTTTCCGTTATATATAACTCAGTTGCTAATCCTTCTTTCTCAATTTTATCCTTTACCGTTTCCCATATCTTTATTGATTGACCATCCCTAGCAGCAGGATTAATTATACATGATATTATTTTCTGTGAATGATAAATTGATGGATTGGTAGAAGAATTATCAGTATCCATTTAATGAAAACTATTTATTATAAATAAAATATCAAATTTTATTTTAACGGTATTTCTCAGATTTATAATACAATTGTTTTCCTTTTGTACCTGGTTGAAGAATCATTTGCAGATACGGAACCCGCTCCTCATCAAATAATTCAAGACCCTTCAAAAAAGGATGATTATTTATTACCCCCACTTCACCCTGCTCTTGATGTTCAAAAAGGGGTGCCTGTAAATACAAATCTGCTATATAGATTTCATCATCTTTAGAAACAAAAGCTTGAAAGTAACGCTCGTGTCCAAGATAATCTCCAATATTATTACAACAATTTTTCATCGTTAGAATAGAGCCATCTCTATCTGCAAATTCCAACTCATTTTTATCGCGATTAATTTCCCCATATTCTAGCTTATTGTAAGAAGGTAATTTGTAATAATCAGCACTATGGTCTAGGTGTTCTTGTGATGTGCTGCCAAGTGAAAATACGTACATTGCAAATTTTGGAACACCTCTAGATAAATCAGGCGCTACCACAATAGCTGCTATTAATTCCTGAAAATCTGGAAGATGCCCAAGACCTCCTTCAGGAAAATTGAATGCAGTAATATTTAATAATGAAACTCCAGGTACAATTTCCATTGGACTTAATTCTTTGGGTAATAATGAAGATATTTGATCCGTATCTACTTCATAGAATGTTGTCATTGCATAATCAAATTCCCAAATAATCAAATTATCTCCTGGAATATGTTCTTTCATAATATTAATCCTAATTTATATACCAAAATTAAATTCTTTTGAAGCCTCAATTAAGGCTTCTGCACATCCTTCTAATTGTTTTTTAGTATGTTCTGAAGTAACAAAAGCACGTATAATTGATTTATTTTTTTTCACTGCAGGAAACATCATAATTGAAAAATCATATCCCCTTTTCATCAAATAATCTCCAAGAGGAAGCGATTTTCTCTCATCACCAAAAATAATAGGGATCACCCATGAATGAGAAGTTCCAATATCTACTTTATCCTTTAATAAAGATCTTAGATAATCCGCATTCTCAATTATCCTTTTACGTTTTTCATCCCCATCAGTACCAGAGGCTAATTCTAGAGCTTTTATTATTCCTCCAGTAACTGCAGGATCTAAGGCACAAGAAAACATTCTTGATCTGGCATAATAATTCATATAATTAATTAAATCATTTTTTGCATAGACACATCCACCTATACCTCCAAATGATTTACTGAATGTTCCAATAAGAAGATCTACATCACCTAAAACATCAAATTCTTCAACAACTCCCTTACCTGTTGCACCTGCAATTAATAATGAATGTGCTTCATCAACAAGTATTGATGCACCGTAATTTTTAGTAACTGTAACAATATCTTTTAAATTTCCATAATCACCATCAGTGCTATAAACTCCCTCGACACACACCAATATCCTTCTGTTTTCTTTAGAAATCCTTTTCAATATTCTTTCAAGAAATTCTGCATCATTGTGTCTAAATAATTTTATAGTACCTTGTGACATAACTGCGCCATCTATTAAAGAAGCATGGGATGAGTGATCTAATACAACATAATCTCCTTTGTGAATATAACTGGAGACAACACCGATATTTGCACCATAACCAGAAGAAAATAATGAAATCCCATAGCCTTGCTGACCAAAAAAACTAGTTAGAGATTGTTCTAATTTTTTATGTATATCAAATGTTCCGTTTAGTAATGGGCTACCCGTAGCTCCTAATCCAAACTTGTCCAGAGCATCTTTAGCTGCTTGTATAACTTCAGGATTATTTGCATAACCCAAATAATTATAACTGGAGAAATTAACCAAATCATGTTCATCACCATGTATTCTACGAACACGTATTTCTGGGGTTTGAGGGGTTAAATGAGGCGTCTCAAATGTATATTTATCTGCTTCAATTATATCATCACGCCATTGATTAAATTGTTTTATTTCAGAGTGATTTTTCCCTGAACTACGTGAAAACATATCCAAAGTGAATTCAGTATACGAAGGTCGGCTTTCTTTTACTTTTTTATCTGACATATTTAATTATAAAGATTTTCTCAAATTGATAGCAACGGGAAGATTATGAAATATAAGATCAAATACCAATCAAATTAAATCATTAAAGTATACTTATATACTAAATGCTTTTTTATAATACCTTGAAAGAAAATTTACTATTTTAAATATTTCTTTCAATTTTAAAAAAAGGGGAATTTTTTTTGAAATTTCTCTATGTTCAAATAATTCAGATATAAGCAAATTACTATTCTGTAATCCGTTATGTAACTTTATTGATTCAGTAAAGGGTGATAGTGAATCATTTTTTCCATGAATAATAAAAACATTATTGTTAATCTTATTACACCATTCTCTTGCCGAAAAAAAATCAATTTCATTTGAACAATTATTAAAAATTATATCCATAATTCTATTTAACTCATTTGATGCATTTAATTTTATAGTGTCATTTATCAAATTTTTCTCAAAGTCATCTAAATTATTAATTGCTTTATCAAATTTTTCATATTTTTCATGAATAAAATAAATTAATGCTTTTTCAATTCTTTTAGTATTATAGCCAATATCAATTTTATTTAAATAATTATGGAGCATAACTATAACAATCCAAGGATCAGGCTTTATTTTAATCACTCTACCATTATAAATAATTTTTCCATTAAACATAAATTCCATTGTAGTCCTTGCATCATAAGATGTGCCAAAAACTAGAACGGACTTTGGTTTATTTTTAACTAAAAACGGATCTAAACAAGACTTTAATACTATAACTCCACCAAAACTTACACCTGCTATATTGATTTTATTATTATCCTCACTAAAATTATTAAATATCCATTTATAAAAATGTACAGTCCAAAGTAAAATATCTTTTGATAGTTTTAAATTAATTAAAGGTGGTATTCTAGGTAAAAAAACTTTTACACCATTTATTGCCAAAGAACGTGCTAAAGTTATCATTTTGGGATGGGATTCTCCTTTTATTGTTGCACCTGGGTATAAAATTAATATCGAACCATTTGGATGATTTGGGTCAAATACTTTTAAAGGAGTTTGTTGATTATCTAAACCAGGATAAAAGACATCGCTCTCTAAAACTGACAAAGGTGACGAATCTTCATAATGACTCAATCCTTTAATCGTTTTAATGACTGATAGAATACGATATATTGTATTCATTAAAATATAATTAGATTTATTCCCCTAATTCAGCACGGTTTCTACAAAAAGCAGTAATCCCTGTTATTCTTGCAAACCAATTACCAAAATTTGGAAACAATGCATTAATAGCTAATAAAGGTCTTAATGGTCCTGAGTTAACTATAACATCAGGCTTATTATTTTTTATTGCTTTTATTAGAGACTTAGCAACTTTTTTTGAAGAGATTGTGCCTAAAACTAGGGGAGCTTTAACTTGACTATCCGAATACATTCCAACATCGCTAACTAATCCAGGAAACAACGCAGACACACCAACTCCCGATCCATGCAACTCTTGTCTTAAGGCATCTGTAAACAAAGCTAGACCGCCTTTTGTTGCTGAATAGGTTGCGTTAAAACTTTCACCTTTTTTTGCTGCTAGCGAACAAATATTTACAATATGCCCACTATTTTGAAGTAATTCAGGTAGAAATTGTCTTGTGATTTCCATTGGAGCAATGAGGTTAACAGAAGTTATCTTTTGAACATATTCCAAAGTATAATTGTGAAAATAATTGTACTCTTCAATACCCGCATTATTAATTAATATATCTATTTTTCCAACGAGATTTTCAACTTTTGTTTTTAATTGTGATAAATTTGATACATCTGATACATCAAATGAAATACTATGAAATTTTCCACCATTCGCTTCAATATCCATTTGCGTCTTTTTTAATCCTACCTCAGAACGAGCAATTCCAATAATTTCAACACCTTCATTTGATAATGATTTTGCAATTACAGCCCCAATGCCAGACGATGCTCCGGTAAGAAGTGCAACCCTATTTTCTAATTTCTTCATTAAACTAAATTTAATTTTTAATCATATGTCTCATAATCTAATCACTTTTGAAATTAAATCCATCTTATTGCCTACTTGATATTAGTTGGATAAATTCCTTTAAGTTTTTTGATATACCTGCTTTTGAATGGTTTTTTTCAGGATCTACAATAATTATCCTTGGAGGCTGAACTCCATACTTAAAAAACAGGCCTTTTCTTTATAAAGAATCAAGGAAGTTTGCTATTTGTGGGAGGCCACCACCGTTCATAGAGCGATCCTGAAAAAACATTCACTGCAGGTAGCTATAATAGAAGGCCTCATTAATTTTATGAGGCCTTCTTATTAAGATTTATTTAAAATCTTTTGTATTCTCTCTTTCGACCCTTTTATTTTGAGATTAATTCTATCATCTTGATAATTACGATCTAATACTTCAACGTTTCTTTGCGCCATCGATATTTGTCTAGCTTCCGAATAAGGAAAACTAATCTCGATTATCTCATATTCTTCATTCATAATATTAATTATCCTGTTAATTAATTTATTAATACGTAGATAATCTATTGCGGAAACCATAACAGCATCAGGATAGTTATTCTTTAAATATTTAATTCTATTTCTTGTTGTTACTAAATCTATTTTATTTAATACTATAATAGTTTTTATATCATCTGCACCCAATTCATTTAAAACATTATTTATTGTATGCATATGTTCTTTAATTTGATTTGATGAAGCATCTAAAACTATCAGGACTAAATCTGATTCAACTACTTCAAATAATGTACTCCTGAAACTGGCAACTAAATCATGAGGTAATTTTCTAATGAACCCAACAGTATCACTTAATAAAATAGAGTGATGCTTATCAAGATGAACTTTTCTTACAGTTGTATCAAGGGTTGCAAACAACTGATTTTGTATATATACATCTTCACCTGATAAACATTTCATTAGACTAGATTTTCCTGCATTTGTATATCCAACTAAAGATACTCTATATTTATTAATTCTCAATTTACTCTGAATTCGTCGTTCCTTTTCAATTTGAAGAAGCTCCTTTTTTAATTTAGAAATCCGTTGACGAATTAAGCGTCTATCAATCTCAATTTGTGATTCCCCCATACCGGCGCGAGTTCCAATTCCACCCATCTGTCTTTCTAAATGTGACCATTGTTTAGATAAACGCGGTAACACATACTCTAAATGAGCTAATTCAACTTGCGTTTTTGATTCTCGAGTTTTTGCATGTTTACTAAAAATATCTAATATCAATCCATTGCGGTCAATTATTTTTATTTCTTTTGTAAGCTTTAAGAAATTTTTAATCTGACTAGGGGTTAGTTCATCATCAAAAATGATCAATTTTACTTTAAGCTCTTTAGCTTGTTCTATAATTTGTAAAGCCTTGCCTTTACCAACAAAATATTGAGAATTAATTTTTTTTATTGATTGATAGATTTGGCCGACTACTATTACTCCTGAAGTTTCAGCTAAAAGCTTAAGTTCATCAAGATGTTCGGTTAAAGTTTCTGAATCTTGCTCATTACTTAGGACTCCAATAAGCAGTGCTCTTTCAAGATTAAGAAAATTATTATTTTTCAAAAATCACTCTATATTAGTTTTTAATCTATCTTTACTCGGAATCCCTAGTATCGATTCTAATACTAGACAAGTTAAAGCAATAATTAATAAAAGTCTCCAAATTGACTTTCCATATCTAATATCTTTCAAAATATTACTAAAATTCTTATCTGATTCAATAATTCTAATTTTATCCATAGATAAACTTTTTAAAATAGATATGCTCTCATTAATTGTGGAAGGCAATTCATTAGGAGATAGTATTGTTGAAAATGAAGAAAAATACTCTCCATTCGTATATACATTATATGATCCTAATTCTTTAGTATGAATAATCTGTATTTTTTCATTAGTGTAATCAGGTATTAATTTAATTTCTTTATTACTTGGTGAAATTACTATCCAGTCATCATTTATATCTTGTCCTCTTATATCTATAGTTTTTATATCACCAACTAAAATAGCCTTTGTATTGAATTCCTTAGTTGCAAGAAAAATAAGCATACGGTGTAAAACAGGCACAAGCAATCCTTTGATAGTAAAATCATTCCATCTAAGATTTAACTTTGATGTAAAAGTGAACCCTGCGCTACCAAATGAACTTGATTCAATTAATAATGGGTGACCATTACTTAATTTTATAAGAGGTAAATGATTAGATTGTAAACGTACTTTATTATAAGAAAATACTTGCGGTAATTCATCTCCTAATTTTACTATATCCAAATCAGTAAAAAGAAAATTATTCTTTTCAACAATCGTGGTTGAAAAGAAGGATTCGCCCTCCAAGCTTACCTTTTGAAGCAATTCTGGAAGTTTCAACAAAGAAGGCCATAAAAGAGGTTCAGATTGCTCTAACTCATTTCCAGCAAACCAGATTAATCCTCCTCCCCGCACAAGGAACCTTTGAATATCTTCTATTGATGCAGAAGTTAGTTTTGGACAATCATGAATCAATAAAATATCAAAATTGTTTAAAAATATTCTATCCATATTTGACGATAATTTTTTATCAATATGAAGTAATCCGGTATTACCAGTTATTGCATTTAAAGCTAGATCAAGAAGGAATAAATCATCTTTAGACTTACTAATAATTTTTACAGCTATTTGATTTGGAATAACTAAATCAAAGTTTCGATAATTATCTAATAAATAATCATCATCAGGAATAACTATTTTTCCATTTATAATTCCAGTTTTTCCTGGAAAAACTTGAAACATAAAATCCTTATATTTATTTGGTTCAAACTGACTAACAACTTGTCCAACACGCTCATTATTTAAAAATAATTCAATAGGAATATTTTTTACTTCATTTATACCATTATTACCAAGATTGGTATTTAATTTTATTAGATGATTAGGTAACTTAATTTCACTTAATATATCTACACTTTTGATAGAAATATTATTATTTACATTTGGCTGGTCAATACAATAAAAGGTCCATTTATCGTAATTTAAAAGACTATCTGCTTCAATTTTAGGGGTTGTTTGAAAGTCGCTAAAAATATAACATTCTAAATTTGGTTCTGAAGCTTTAATATGGTTAATTAATGAATCAGTAAATTCCCAAATATTATCAGATAAGTATGTTTGGGATATATCTTCCACTCTTGAAATAACTTGCGACTCATTTAAATAAGAACCTTCATAAAGCTTTTGTGGAGGATTAGTCTGATAAATCTCTAATATAGTCTGACCTTCTAAAACTTTTAGTAATTCTGGTATAGATGATTTGACTCTATCAAGTAAGCTAATATCATTTATTTTAACAGCCATACTTGCAGAATTATCAATTAATATAATTGCTCTAGATTCGATATCACCTGCAAAATTATTAATAGAATCGCCTTTAATTAATGGTCTTGAAAAAATTAGAATTAAACACAAAATAGCAAGGGTCCTAAGTAACACAAGTAACCACTGATTTATTTTCAAATATCTTATAGTTTTATGCTCTAGCAATTTTATAAATCTTAATGAACTAAATTCTTCATACCTTGTTTGCCTTAAACTAATCAAATGTATAATCAAAGGTATAGACACAGCAAACAACGCCCATAGAATAGATGGCGATAAAAACGTCATATTAAAACGATACTCATAGCATACATAATAGTTCCAGAAAACAAGGGGATCCTGAGGTTATCATCAAGTGAAACTGGTATTAACTCGATTATCATTGCCGAGAACGCTCCAATAATTATTATTACATTAGGTAGATTTAAATCCATCATTAATACTATAATTAAACTGAAAATCAATCCTGCTAAAGCTCCTTCAAGAGTTTTATTATAAAATTTTATTCTACCAAATTTTCTTCCAATTAGGCCAGCAGCTGTATCTCCAATTGACATAAAAACTAAACTAATTATAGCAATTTCTTTTGGAAAAACTGCGATTGATAATGTTGAAGCTATAAATACCCATGTAGCTCCTGTATATTTTCCACTAATCTCATGATTGCGAAGCATTAAAAATAAATAATTATCAAAAATATTTTTTACTATAGATGAATTAATCCTTAGGTACTCAATTAATAATGAAAATAAAGTTATTGGTACTAAAACAATAAGAACCTCTTTTCTAGTATTGAAATAAAATAAATAGGTAAATGGAATAATTAAGTTAGAAAGATGAATTAATTTTCTAAGTAATTCGCTATTCTTATGGATCAATTATGGCTCATTATTAAAACTATTAAAAATATCCTGTATATCAAGTACGCTTACAACTAAATTTATTGTCGAAGTAACATCTAGTACTGTTCCATTCTTTATAGATTGATCAAGCACTGTATATGGGACTAAATCTTGATCTTGATGGTAAGAGATTTTACCTACTTTTAATCTAGATTTAAAGATAAGATCTTTAGCTTGATTTATTGAAAGTCCAATAAGATTTGGAACTTGAAAAAAGTTCGGCGGCATACCTTTACTTACAGTAATCTGTATTCCCATACCCTTCTTTCTGCGATCTCCAGCCTTTGGATATTGCCAAGCTATCGTTCCATTTGGATATTCAGGATTGTACTCGGTATATACTGTATCAATGAGTAAGCCCATTTGATTTAACTCAAGTTCTGCACTACGTCTAGATTGGCCGATAAGATTTGGTATAGCAACAGATTTTTCAGGTTGAGCAATTTTTAATCTTACTGTTCTACCCGATTTAACTCGAGTATTAGGTTTTGGATATTGATCAACGATTGTTCCCAATTGAAATTTATTCGTATAAAGTGTATCTGACACTTCATATTTATAATTTTCAGATTTTAATATTTTTAGTGCATCATCTAGATTTCTATTTTTTATATCTATCATGATTCTATTTTGGTTTTGCCTAGTATAGGATGGCATAACTAAGTACTCAGCAATAATAGAAAAAATAACTATCATTCCAATAATCGATAATATTATTCTAATTAAATTCATTTTCCTTTCTTTATAAGACGGATAGCAAACATTCCAATTAATTTATCACGAGGTGGAAATATTTCCATAATATTTTGTTTCTTGAACCATGATCTTGGTAGAGAATTTTCTGAATTATCTATTTTATATTCTTTATTTAATTTAAGGAAAGCATCAATTACATCCCAATTTTCTTCCCTCTGCAATGAACAAGTAGAATAGCAAATAACACCCTGAGGTTTAATATATTTAGAAATATTTAGCAAAATAGCTAGTTGTTTTCTCTTTAATTGTTTTATCTGATCTCTATTACATTTCCATCTAATTTCAGGGTTTTTACCTATTGTACCAGTACCTGAACAAGGCGCATCAATAATAGCTCGGTCCAATAAAGGAAATTCTTCCTCCTCAGCATTTTTAATACACCAATTAATCCAATTAATTTTATGCCTAACACTATCTTTATAACACATGTTAATACGATTTTTACTAATATCAGATGCAATTAATTCTCCATTATATTTCATTTTTTCAGCAATGTAGAATGCTTTAGTCCCAGGAGCAGAACAGGCATCTAATATCACTTCACCTGGCTTTGGATCTAACAATTCTACAACTGCACCTGCCCCACGATCTTGAATCGATATAAAACCATTATTAAATAATCTATTATTTAATAACGCTCCAGCCCCTTTTCTCAAATAGTAAAAATTTTCAGAATTATTATATCGTTCAATATGTATTTTATCTATTTTGAGTTTATGGATTAAGGTTTTGTGATCAATCTTTAATTCATTCCTACGGATCATCAACGGATTAGCCTTATTAAAATATTCGCATAATTGAATTGTCTTCTTTTCACCATATTGATTTATCCATTTCTTTACAATCCAATCTGGATAAGATAAACCTACTGCTATATCAACTGGTGATTCTCCTTTAAAAATATATTTATCCGCGACTGAAATTTTTCTAAGTATAGCATTAACAAATCCAGTTATATAATTACCTATAATTTTTCTACTTAGTTTTACATAACTATGAACTATTGCATAATCTGGAGAATGCTCATCAATTATCAATTCATAGATAGCTAATCGCAATACATTTCTTATAGGAAACTTCAGGCTTGCTTTATTCTTTATTAAGTTTTCATCAATAATACTATCTAAAAATCTTTGCCATTTCATTACTTCATTAGTTAAAACAATAGATCGCTCTGCAATTATTTTTGTTGGTTTTAATCTTATAAAGTGGTCGTTTCTAATGCTTTTTAACCAACGATTTGCACCTTCATATTCTAATAAAACTTTGAATGATAATAATCGTGCATCCAAAATTACGTACCGAAATAATCACCAATTTTTAAAGAATAACCATTAAGAAATGATTTTATATCTAAAGATTTTTTCCCTTCTAATTGAAGGCGGGTAATAGATAATATTCCATTTCCTGTTTGAACAAATAATTCATTCTTTGAAAAATCAACAACTTGACCTGGATTAAAAACCAATTTATGCATATTATTATCAATTATAATTGTTTCTTGAATTTTAATTTTTTTACCATTAATCCTTGATTGCGCCCCCGGTCTTGGTGTAAGACCTCTTACAAAATTATGAATACCAATTGAGCTAGAATTCCAATCTATAAAAGTCATTTTCTTTGTAATCTTGGGAGCAGTTGTAATAAAATTATCATCCTGCTTAATAGGTGAAATTTTTCCGTCTGAAATTAAATTAATTGTATCTAATAATAACTTAGATCCCTTTATAGCCATTCTTTCTCTGAGAGAACCATAATTTTCATTTTCTACAATATTTATTTTTTTCTGATTAATTATTGCGCCTGTATCTACTTGAGGTTCAACAAAAAATGTGCTTAGTCCTGTTTGTTTATCGCCATTGATTAAAGACCATTGGATTGGTGCAGCTCCTCTGTATGCTGGAAGTAATGAACCATGCAAATTTATACTCCCTAATTTTGGAATACTTAATAAAGATTTTGGAAGAATACGATAAGCAACAACTACAAACAGATCAGATTGATATTTTGTTAATCTTTTTTCAAAACTAATATCATTCAGATCTTTTTGTTCAATTGTATTAATTCCTAATTCTTCACACTTTAAAGTTATAGTATTACTGATATATTGTTTTTTACGTCCTATCTCTACAGGCGGATTTGTAACTAAACTTAAAATATTATGATCAGATTTCACCAATATCTCTAAACTAGGAAATGAAAATTCTGAGTTAGTCATAAAAACAATATTCATAATTGAAGAAACTTATTTGTTATTAATATATGGTATGGTGATTCCAAAATATTAGAATCGAATAAAAGACGGATTGAAATATAATTAAAGAACTAAGTCTCTTTTCTTATGTTTAGATGTTTTAAGGATAATTGAGCTATCTTCAATTTCTTTCAACTTCTTTTTATACTTTATAGCCAATAATGGATTAATTCGGTCTATAATAAAAACTCCTTTAAGGTGATCCATCTCATGTTGAATAGCTCGTCCAAACAAACCCCTAAACTCATCAATATGCTCTGATCCATCTGGTAATTGATATTTAAATCTAATTTTTTCAGGCCTCTTAATTGGCAATCTAACTTCCGGTATGGATAAGCAGCCTTCTTCCATTTCTGATAAACCAAAACTATCAATTATTTTACCATTAACAAAAATATTAGCATCTTCAGCTTCATCCGTATGTGAAACATCAATTATCATTAGATTCAGATCTATTCCAACTTGATTTGCAGCAAGACCTATGCCTTCTTCTTCATACATAGTATCAAACATATTTTCTATAATTTCTGGAAGGATTTTATAATCAGTTACAGGTTTACATTCTTTCCGTAAAATAGGGTCTCCATAATGAACAACATCTAGTATGGCCATTAATTATCATCTCCTAAGTTTGAATCTTCTTGAATAGAACCATCTGCCAAACCTGAAATAGCAGATCTATTTATATTAATATTCAAATTCTTATCTACTTTTAGTACGATTAATTTACCTTGATTTTTCATTCCAGTAACCGTGCCATGTATCCCACCAATAGTTATTACTTTATCACCTTTTTTTAAAGCAAGTAACATATTCTGTTTATTTTTTTGACGTTTAGATTGAGGTCGAATCATTAAAAAATAGATTATTATCATTATGAGAAAAAAAGGTAAAAAAGTTGCAATGCCTCCTCCACCCTGAGGTGCATCGGGATTAGTAGCGAAACCGTAAAGAATATCCACAAAAAACTCCTTATATTTTAAAAGAAAAAATTACCGACTATTAAAAGTAATGACAAGATTTGCTTTAATTCGCATTATTTAATTTTGGGAGTAATATTTCTATTATGGAACCTTGATCTTGTTGTGATTTAGAGACATAAATAGTTCCACCATGTATCTCTTTAATAATCCTCGATGTTAGAGAAAGACCTAACCCCCAACCTTGTTCCTTAGTACTAAATCCTGGTCTAAAGATATTTTTCCAATCTTTTCTTAATATTCCCTTTCCAGAATCTTCAACTTGAATAATTATATATTTTTTATCTATCTTTGATTTTAAAGTTATACTGCCTTCGTTATCTAAAGCATCGATTGCGTTTTTAACAACATTTTCAATTGCCCATGAAATTAATATTCCATTTGCTCTTATTTTAATATTAGAATCTAATTGATTATCTATAACAATACTCTTACCCATTGAGGGGATTCGACGATTAAAATATAATACAACATTATCAATAATGCTTGATAAGTGGATTTCTTTTAGCTTTGTTTCCGATCCCATTTTACTAAACCTATCACTAACTTGTTGAAGTCTATCTAAGTCTATTGAAATATCATTAATTATCTTGTCTTGATCATCTGGCTTTTTTTTTAGCCATTCTAGCCACCCCATTAAAGATGAAATCGGTGTTCCTAATTGGTGAGCAGTTTCTCTTGCCATTCCAACCCAAATATTTCTTTTTTCATTATTCCTAATAATTGAGAAACTTATAAAACCTAAGAATATAAATAGTGTTATGGCTCCAATTTCGATAAAGGGTAGCCACTTTAGCTTCTCTATTTGACTTGAATCACCATAATGTAGATATCCAATTAAAATTATCTCGTTTGTCAAAGGATTAGTATATCGTAAAGGAATTGCTTCATTTTGTTCATCCATTGTTAATTGGACTTTATTAAGCTTTGACTTATCAGTATTAATATTTTTTGAATAGATTGGCTCTCTTTGAGTATTAGAGTATATAATTGGAAACTGAGCTTTTTGAATAATTTCATCAAAAACAAAATCAAGATTCGTATCATTTTCATCAGAAATTGTTTCAGCAATTATTTCAGCATATAGTTTTACAATTTCACCATTATCATTCCTTAATTCATTTACTATACCTTGCGTATAACTCAATAAAAAGATTATTAAAACAAATCCAAGTAAAAACAAGCCGGCTTTTATATTGCTAGTATATTTCAGAAAATCCATGATCAATATCTTGATTTATGATAACCAAAAATTATCAATCCAATAGTAATAAAGAATGAGCTTAAAGATATAAGGACACCTTTATTGAATGATGATCTATCATAATTAAATACGATTTTATGTCGACCTTTAGGAATTATTAAACCTCTGATTACTCCATTGGTTTTAAAATATTCTATCTGTTCCCCATCAATTGTTGCCTTCCAACGTAAAGGATAAAAGACTTCACTTACGATCAAGAAGCTTGTTGAATCTGATTCTGTTTCAATCTCTAAAATATGCAATGAATTTTTAATACTATTTATTTTCCCCATTGAAAATGTTGTATTAATTGATATATCATTTTGACTTATAAATGCCACTTTTTCTGGATTATATGATTGACTTTTAATCTTTTCCCAGGGAAAGTCAACCTCAGGATAAACTTCTATATTTCTAGTAAACCAAGCACGTTTCTGATAATGTTCTAAACGATACAAACTAACAGGTATATTCCCTCTACCTGATTTCATCCTATCCTGCTTAATCTCGATCAAGCCAGGATAATCGATAGGTTGAGAACTTAAAAAATATTTTACATTTAACATGCTCATCAAAGCCAGCGTACTAGCATTGTTAGTATTTTTCAAAAAATCATTATAAACATTAAGTTTTGCTGGGTGATAACCACCAATAGATTCAATGCCAAAAGCACGAAGTCTAGTCTCACCAAATAGTTGACCTGCAGGATAAACACGGAACAGTTCATTTTTATCACTACTTAATATTTTTGAAATTTGATCATGTTGAAAATACCTATCAACAATTGAGTTATTTAATAATTGTGATGATCGACCAGATTCTTTTTTAGGTTGAATAATTTTATTATCTACAATCATTACATCTAATACTAATAACAACAAAATTGCCATTGAGAAAGTTCTAATAGATACTTTATTAAAAATATAACACCATATCAATGCCATAGTTGTTGATAAATAGAAAAGCACTGCCCAAGCATCTTTATACCACATATCCCAACGTAAAGAATTAATAGCCTGAACTAATCGGGGGTCTTGTGTCCGAGGTTGGGTAAAACCTGAAGAAACTAAATCTTTCAATGTAGACTCACCAAAGCTAAGTATTAATAACAAAAAAATTAATACACCAGTTGATGGCCAAAACCAATTCGGCAGCTTATTTTTATTGATAGATATTAAATGATCCATACCTATAGCTGCCATTATACACGTATTAAATTGCACTAATATTAAGATCATTGCTGGAACGCGAAACTTGTTAAAGAATGGAAAAAAACTATAGAATAAATCATAAATAATTGCCAGATTTTTCCCAAATGAGATAAATATTGCTAATAGTGAAGTGGAAAATAAAAACCACATAAATCTATCTCTTTTATATACAAAACCAACAATGGCCAATAACAAAGTTATAATACCCATATAATTAGGGTAATCAGTAAATGGCATATCACCCCAATAGGTCTGACCTCCAAACCCTAAAGCAGAAGGAATAAAAAATGTTAATAATTCTTTTAGTGAAAATGACCAACTAGTAGCATAATTATAATCAGCACCGCCTCCGCTACTTCCTCGTACAGAGAAAGGTGTATATTCTAAGGATGGCAAATAAATAATTAACGCTATTGCTATTGCTAATATTGCTGAAATAGTAAAAGCTCCTAAGCTTACTAACGGTTTATTATTACTCTTGTTATCTTTAAAATCTAAAATAAAATTAATTAGAACATATGCGCCTATTAGCATCCAGGTATAATATGCTATTTGCACATGTGCTCTTTGAAGTTGAAACCCCATTAATATTGCTAAAATTCCAATATTTATTAAATTTGGATTTCGAAATAGTTTCATAGTAAACATCATAATCCATGGAATATATGCTGCTGTCATGATCTGGCTTCCATGACCAAATACAATCATTGTTATCATAAATGGAGTTATCATAAAAGCTGATCCTCCCAGAAATGCAGATAAACAAGATAAACCAATAAAACGTAATAATAAATATGACCCTATACCTGCAAATAGAAGATGAAGTAATTGAGTCAGATTACTTGATAGAAAAAATAAATTAAGTATGTAATTAGGAAAATATAATGAACTAATAAAGGTAAAAGCATCTGCAGTTGGCATTCCACTAAAAATCCAAGGTTGCCATAATGGAAATTCATTATCTAGTTTATTCATTTCTTGAAGAATTATACTAGCTCCACGAGGATTTAATGAATCAGGTGAACCAAATGTTTTACCACCAAATATAATGGGATAAAATAGAATTAGGATAAAAACAATCATTCCCAAAAGAATAATTAAATTTTTTCTATTGATTGTTTTTTCAAACATTGTAATTTTTTATTTATTTTTAAAAAACATCGCTTTTAATGCAGAAATTACCTGTTTATCATCTTCATCAAATCCGATTAACCAAAGTAGAAGAATAAAAGAAATTCCTATGATTATGCTAGCTATTATAAGACTAATAATAGTGTGGAAAGGCATAATAAATGGTTTTATAAAAATCATTACCATTAATACAACAAATATTGCAAAAAATGGTTTAATTAATTTATAGCTCAAGGGCTGCAATCTTAAAATATACCAAATCTCTATTGATCGAATTAGTCCTAGTAAAGACATAGAAATTAAAGTAGCAATAGCAGCACCCAATCCTGTATATATAGGAATAAGATAGATATTTAAAGCAAGGTTAATTAATAATACAATTATAGAATTAATAAAATTTATTTTCGGATAACCCGTCATTGTTAGAGTTGGCCCACCAATTCCTATAAATGTCTGAATTAATACTGAAGTAGTCAATATTGATAATATCATATAGCTTTCTTGGTATTGTGTGCCAAATAAGAACATTACTTTTTTTGGAAATAAAATAATTAATAAAAATAAAGGTAATGCAATAGTCATTATCCAGCGAACAACCAAATGATATAAACTAACCATACCTTTGCGATCATTATTTGAATATAGTTCTGATAATATAGGAGAAAATATTCCCATAAATGCAATTAAAATCATCCTCATTAGACCAGCAGTTCTGGCTGGAGGATGATACATGCCAACAGTAGTGTTATCAAAGAAAAATCCTAGCATATAAATATCCATCCAATGCATAGCAGTTCCAATTATAGTCACAAACATTAATGGATATGAAAATCTTAGTAGATCTACACTAAATTTAGACCTTGTTATATCAATTAAATTTATTTTATCAAGATGTGACATTTTTATTTTAACTAGCTTCATTAAAAAGAAAGCAATTAATCCACATCCAAAAATCGAAGAAAATAATATAGGTATTGAAATAGCAACTTCATTTGATATCTGAAGTCCCATTAATATTGTCAATAAAGATATTATCGGAACAAAAATATTAATTACAAAAGATTTGTACTTTAGAAGCTTAAATGACTGCGTAGCGCTTGCAATAATTATCATAGTAACTGAAAACGGTAATGCACAAGCATTAAAGATTAATACACGTTTTAATAATTGACCTCCAGCAAAAAAATCATGAGCTAACCAGTCAGATATAATAATTAGTATTATTGATGAGCACACAGATAAAATGAGACCCATCTTTATTGCTGAAAAAATTATTTCTTTTCCATCATTTAATAAACCCTTCCCAAAATTTTCGGAAACATATTTTATTACACCATTATCTAATCCTGCCTTTCCAATAACTTCAGCAAATCTCATTATTGCATTTCCTAAGGAATAAATTCCTAGATATGTTGGACCAACCCATCTTGCAAGGATAAGGACAAAAAGATATCTAAATCCCGATCCCAAGCCCATACTTAAGAATGAGATTATAGCTTCTTTAGCAATTTTTTGTGGATGTTTCATAAACGGATCGTTAATTGCATTCTGGTAAATTAAGTATAGAGATGTAAATTAAACTATGTATTAGGCCCTAAAGCTAAAAAAACATTATTAACAATGAATATTATTTGGTTATCAGAAATTAAATGGAATTATCTTAAAACGAGAAAACAACAAATTATTTCACGTTTTCCTGATGATAGTTCTGTTTTATTTATTGAGCCTATTTCAAAGAAATTATCTAATAATTATTATCCAATAGAATATAGTCATGTTAAAGCAGTCACAATTCCTCAACTAAGAAGTGTTAGCAATAAATTTTCTAATAAAATATTAAGTTTTCCATTCATTCGTAAAAATATTAACGCGCTTGCTACTTTATGGTTCAGATTTTTCTTCCATAAAATTATTAATAGTGCAAATTGTATAATTACTTCTAATGTATACTGGTCTCCATTAATAAAAACATATAGAATTAAATATCCAGAATTAACTATTATATATGATTGTAATGATAACCCTTTAGCTTTTCCCGGAACACCTAATTATAAAAAAGAATATTTCATAGAAACTTTGTCATTAGTAAATAAAATAATAATACCACATGTGAGTTATAGAAACTTTATCCCAAATGAATTTCATTCAAAAATTGAAATCATTACAAATGGAGTAGACTTTGAATTATTTCAAAAAATAAATAAACCAATAGAAAAAATAAAAAGAATTAAGAAACCAATTATTATATATATAGGTGCCATATCTGAATGGTTTGATTTTGATTTGACCGAATATTTGCTGAATAATAGTTCTTATAACTTTGTTTTAATCGGCCCTGTTAGTAAAAACGCTATAAATAGACTAGATGAATTAAGTAAACATAATAGATTACATTATTTTAATGCTATTAATCATGAGGAAATACCTCATTATTTATTTGAAGCTAATGTTTGTATTATTCCTTTTATTAAAAATGAACTTACTGAGTCTGTATTACCAAATAAACTATTTGAATACTCAGCTGCTGGAAAGCCAACTGTCATGACAAATTTCAACGCTTATCTCAGTGAGTTTTCTGATTTTGTTTCTATAACATCCGAAAAAGATAAATTTCTAAATAAAATAAAAAAACAAATTGATAACCCTCAATCTGAAGAAATATTGAAAGAATTTGCGATGAGCTTTGATTGGGGTATGATAAGTATTGAATACTATGATTATATCAAAAAAATAACTGAAGAAAGCGAATGATAGTATATAGACTAATATTATTTAGAAAATTCATTAGAATGTTCTAATTCATAAATTTGAATTTTATCAAAAAAGAGCCTTAATAATGGACGTATACCTTTAATGTAGAAAATTAGAGGGTGAACTCGAAAATATTCTTTTCTAACTATTTTAAATCCAGCAACATGAAACAAAGCTTCTATAGATTTAATGGACATTTCATGAAAATGCTCTTTTGACCATAAGAATCGAGGTTTTGATAAGGGTGTTGAAAGAATCAATTTGCCGTTTTCAGATAGAACCTCTTTAATTTGAGATAAATGAAATAGAGGATTAAAAAGATGTTCAAGTACTTCAAAAGAAGTTACTAAGTCAAAGTTTCCTTTAAGAGTAATATAATCTAGATCTCCTTTCGTATTATCAAATTTAATTTGATATTTAGATTCCATCATTTGAGTTAATTCAGAACGATCACCAATATCTAATGCACTTTTAAAAGAGTAATAATCTCCAATAAAATCAAGAGATTTGTTCCATCTTATTCTTGTAGCTGGTTTACTTGAATAATCGTTATCAATCTTATTTCTAAAACTATTTTCCATTTATTAAGAATAAACTATATTATTTACTTACTGTAATTTAAAGTTAATCTAAATTCTAATTGTATTACTTAACACATAGTTAAATTTAATTATTTATGAATGAACTAATTATCCATTTACATATACCTAAAACTGGCGGGACTACATTAAGAGATATAGTAAATCGTCAGTATTCATCTGAAAATATTCTCACAATTCAAACTATTGATAAATCAAAAAAAATTGTTAAAGCATTATCATCAAATAAAATAAATCAATTAGAAATAATCCAAGGCCATTTAAAATATGGAATTCATAATCATTTTGATAGAACTGCTAAATATTTTGCAATAATGAGAGAGCCTGTTGATAGGGTTTTATCATCATATTATTATGTAATTAGTCAAAAAGATAATCCCCAAAACTTAAGCAATACTAAAAAAACAATGTCAATCTATGAATATATAAATAGCGGAATTAATCCATTTTTAATTAATGGACAAACTCAATTAATTGCTGGAAATATTTGTTCAATAGATGATCCTTTAATTGAATCAAATGAATTACTTGACATAGCCAAAGAGAACATTAACAAGAATTTTATATTAACTGGAACTACAGAGAAGTTTTATGAATCAATATTATTATTAAAAAGAATTCTCAATTGGAAATCTCCATATTACTCTAGAGCAAACCGAACAAAGAATAAACCTGACTATAGTAAAATTGAAACTGAAATAAGAAATTTTATTAAAGAACATAACCAATTAGATATCAATTTATATAATTATGTGAAGAAATCAATTGATAGTAAAATAAGAGAAGCTGGAAAAGATTTTGCAAGAGATTTAAATCATTTTAAAAAAATTAATTCAATTATTAATCCAATTTTTGGGTTAAGCAGAGCAAAAAGATTTTTCTTTAAATAATTTAACTATTATATACCATGAATAAGCCAATACTAATTACAGGGTCTCACCGTTCAGGTTCGACTTGGGTGGGTAACATTATCAGAAAATTACCTATGATATATTATATACATGAACCCTTAACGCCGAATAGTATAACTCGCGGATTATTTGATACTGAAATTTGGTATAAGTATTATGATCCTAATAAAAAATATGAAAAGATTGAATCTATTTTAAATAACCTATTCATTGGTAGATATCCTCTTAGTGCATTACTGCATTTTAAAAATAGTCTTCCCATTACGGATTATCGAAATCCAAATGGCATCAATGATAATAAGATAGATTTTAAATATCTGAAATGGAGAATAGGTGCCTATTTAGATTCAAAAAGATTAAAATTTAATAAAGTTAATCATAATGAAATTATTCCATTGATTAAAGATCCAATTGCTTTAACTGCTGCAGAATGGATCCATAAACAATGGGAATCTAAAAATGTAGTCTTAATTAGACACCCAGCCGCATTTGTGAGCAGTCTATTAAGATTAAATTGGCGATTTAATTTTGAAAACTTTATTAAACAACCTGATTTAATTAATAGATTTTTAAAGCCTTATGAATCGGATATAAATAACCCTTCAAAAGATTTTATATCTGAAGCTTCTCTTATCTGGTTATGTACAACAAAAATTATTATAGAATATCAAAAGATGTATCCAAATTGGATATATATACGACATGAAGATTTATCATATAATCCAATTAAAGAATTCGAACTATTATTTGAAAAGTTAGAACTTCCATATACAAGCAAAGTAAAAAGATTTATTCAAGCAACATCTGATCATTCAAATCCAACTGAAGTATCAAATACAGCAAAAGTTCATCAATTACAAAGAAATAGTAGGGAAAATATTAAAAACTGGAAAAAAAGGCTTACTAATAAAGAAATAGACAAAATTCGCGATATAACTGAACATATATCTAATAAATTTTATTCTGATAAAGATTGGTAATTATTTTTTAATCGTGAACGCTAGTTTTATAATTTGATACAATAATTGAAAGGGCATAAAAAATATTATACTAATATATTGAAATAGATTAGCATGTTTTCTAAAAAGCAAAAATAATCCTATTAATTTTCTTTTGTTTTTAGAAAAAGAAAATGAACCACCAATAGAAGCTGATACTTTATGCCATATTGTTGAATTAGGTGTGTACCATACTTGAAAACCCTTCTTTCTTATAGATAAGGATAAATCAACATCTTCAGAATACATTGGAAAGCTCTCATCAAACCCTTCAATATTTTTAAAATCATCATAGCGCATACAAAAACAGCAACCTGTAGCATATTTTGTTATACCTTCTAAATTAAATTTTTCATTATCATATTGACGTATTCCCCGATGAGATACTGAGCCTGTCCACAAATTTACATTCCCCCCTGCATACCAGACTAATTTGGGATTATTTTGATAATATATTTTTGGAACAGTTTGATAAATATTTTTATTAGTTAATAAAGGGTTAATTAAAGGGTTAATAAAATCTTTATCTACAACGGTATCATTATTTAGAAAAATAACAAAGTCTGGTTTATCATTATTCAAAGAGTTAAAACCTCTATTATTTCCTCCAGCAAACCCATAATTATTATCTAATTTTAAAACTGAGATATCAGGATATATTTTATTAATAGAATCTACTGAACCATCAGAAGATTTATTATCAACAACAAGGATATTATAATTTGAATAATCTACCTTGTTTAAAGAATCTAAGCATTCAAGAGTTAAATCTTTTCCATTCCAATTAAGTACAATTACAGTTACAGATGGATTATTCATTTAATAATGATACTTTGTATTGCTTCAACAAATTTATCCCAAGAAAAATTTTTGTTATATACTTTAATATTCTCTTTAAAGTTTATTTTATCTGAGTTAGTATAATATTTAATTATACTATTCGCAATTTCAACTGAATCTGGATTTACTAAATAACCAGTTTTACCTTCTTGAACAATCTCACCTAAACCTCCAACATTTGTAACTATAACAGGTTTATTAAAATGATAAGCAATAGGCACAATCCCACTTTGAGTAGCAGATTTATATGGTAGGACAATGATATCAGCAGCAGAAAAGTATAAACTAACTTTATTATGTGGAACAAATTCAAACCTTAAATCAAAAATATCATTGATTTTATATTCATCTATCATATTTGAATATGGCTCAGGATTCTCATAACAATCACCTATGGCTAGTACTTTAAAGTCAGTTAATTTCTGTTTAAGAACATTTGCTGCTTGTATTAAGAGATCTAAACCTTTGTAGGCCCTTATTAGTCCAAAAAATAGGATTAGTTTACTTTCATTTATTTTTAAATGACTTCTTGATTCTTCTTTATTAATACTTTTTCCAAATATATCATATAATGGGTGGGGTGTATAAATGTATTTAGCATCTGGAAATAGAGACAATAGATCATTTTCAACTGATCTAGACATAACTATATAATAATCTATATATTTGAAAAAATATTTAGTTAGGCTGTTATCAAAAAAACGACTTTCATGAGGAATGATATTATCACATATCACTAAAGATTTAATATTGATTTTATTCTTAATAAGTCTGATTATTGATCCAAAAGAAGGAGCAAAAAAAGGCATCCAGTATTTAAATATTACAATATCAGGTTTTAATTCAATTATTCTTTTTGCTGCTTTATGCCAAGAAATAGGGTTTATACTATTTATAATTCTTTCAATATTCAAATCAGATTTCTGATTATTATCAAATTGTGATTTCCCAGGGAATAATATACTTGGATATTGTAAAGAGAAATTTATTGCTGTTACATCATGACCATATGATAATTTTTCATACAAAGTCTGATAAAAGTTAGATATTCCTCCTCTAAAGGGAGGGAAAGTCCCCACTATAACTATTTTCACAATAAATCTAAGTTATCATTTAATTATATGATGTATTCTATTTTCATTTTTCTGATTACCTCTAGTATGCATCTCACCTAAAAGGCCTAAAGAAAAAAACTGAATACCTATGACAATAATCATTACACCAAATACAAGAAGTGCTATATGTTTTTGAAAGGGCTCACCTAAAACATATTTAAGATAAAGAACATATAATTCAACAATCATACCTATAAAAAAACTTGATAAACCAAAAAATCCAAACAAATGTAAAGGCCTCTGATCAAATCGATCAATAAATAAAATTGATATAAGATCAAAGAAGCCGTGAAATAATCTAGATCCCCCATATTTAGTTTCACCAAATTTTCTTGATCTATGGTTTACTTCAACTTCGCCTACTTTGAATTTCTTGTGACCTGCTAATGCAGGTATATATCTATGGCGACCGCCATATATTTCAACAGCTTTCACAACAGAGCGTTTATAAATCTTTAGTCCACAATTAAAATCGTGTATTTTTACTCCTGTCATGATCCGTGTTACAAAATTAAATAATTTAGATGGAAGACGTTTATTAAATGGGTCGTGTCTTACTTTTTTCCATCCAGAAACAAGATCATATCCTTCATTTAATTTTTCATATAAATTATTAATTTCTAATGGATCATCTTGTAAGTCAGCATCCATCGTTACAACATAATCACCTGTAGAATGATTAAATCCCTCTGCTAAGGCAGCTGCTTTACCATAATTTCGATAAAACTGTATAAGAATAACATCCGCATATTCTTCCGCCATCGTTATTAGAATTTCCGTTGATCCATCCGTACTGCCATCATCAATAAATAATATTTCTCTTTTTGAAAATGAACCTGTAGCATTTCGAATTTCTCCGTATAATTCTTCAATAGAATCTTTTTCATTATATACTGGAACAATTATTGAAATTGAATTATTCATATTTTTGTTACGGATTTGTTATAGGAATAGATTGAGGAATTCCTTTTTCCAGATCTGGATAATTTGAACCAAACTCTCGATTTGTTATTAATATTTCATATTTATCCATATTAGATTCATCGATATAAGCGATCTTTTGAATTAAAGAACCAATTCGTTGTCGATTAGTTTCAAATGTCATTTGAACATTTTTATTCTCAAACTCAAACTTATTATTAATTTTACTATTCAGATCAGGAACGAATCCCCATAGCAATTTTGTCAAGTTTCCTGGTGATAAGTATTCAATAAATGGAAACAAAATAACTAATGAAGTTTGAGTGTATTTTTGATTTTGAATCATATCCCATGCACTTATAGATAAACCATTAATCTCTAATAATAAAATCTTGCGGCCCAAAATATCTCTAAATAGTAAAAAAGAATCATATCCATTCGATGTAAATGAAAAATTAAACTTACCAGACTGTTGTCCATATATTTCAGTAGATCCTTTACCACGTAATTGACCATAAACCGAAACTAATTTTTTCATAGTCAATGTTGGTTTTGCTGAGAAGGCTAATGAATCAGTAAAGTTATTTTTTACTTTAGTACATCCAAAAAAAATAATAAATAATAAAATCCAGTTTCTAATTTGCAACAATACCTGCTTTCTGCTGTAGAATTTCATTATCTTTATCAATATCTAGAGCCTTAAGATAATATATGAGAGCTTCTTCAATCCGATTATTAGCAATCAAAACATCTCCTAAATGTTCTAAGACTACAGCATTATCATTCTCTAATTCAACAGATTTACGAATAAAAGTTAAAGCCTTTTCAATATTATACATTTTATAATATATCCATCCAATTGTATCAAGGTATGCTGCATTTTCAGGTTCTAATTCAGTTGCTTTTTTCGCCATAGAAAGAGCTTTATTCAATTGTATATTTCTTTCAACTAAACTATATGAATAATTATTAAGCGCTTGAACATCATTCGCATCTGTTGCGATTAGGCCTTCATATAATGAATCAGATTCTGTCCAATAATTTAAGGCATCGCTTGCAATTGCAAGAGTATGTCTTGCCCCTCTTGATTCTGGATAAATTTTTAAAGACTGTCTTAATACTACTGTTGCTTTGTCATATTTTTCTAGCTGCTGATAACTGCTTCCTAAAAGATATTGTATTGAAAACTCATCATTAAATTTTTTATTGACAGTTTCCAAAATTTGAATTGCTCCAAGTGGATTCTCATTATTTAACTCTGCTAATGAAGCATCTAAATAACCTCTAGGATCTGAAGGATAAAGATCAATAATTTGATTTGCAATTATTCCAGCAGAGTCTAAAATGCTTTGTTCTATATATATATTGGATAGAAAGTGCATTATTGTTGCATCAAAATGATTCATATTAACAAGCTTTATAAATAATGGCTTTGCTCTAACTAAATCTTCCATTTTATAATACAAAATACCAAGCTGTGATAATCTTTCAGTCGTCTCTCCTTCTATTAGTATTAATGACTCTAGAGCATTAATACCATTCTCATAATCACCTGACATCACAATTAAATCAATATATGTTGATAAGTAATATGAATTATTTTTATCAATATCTATTAGTTTCTTATATAAATCACGTGCTTTATCTAAGTGTCGAGATCGTAATGATAAATTTGCTGCTTCTTCTAATATATCAATTCGACTTTTATCCTTCTCAAAGGCCTTAATAAATAAAGATATGGATTCATTAATATTATTTTGTGATAACACTAATTTAGCTAGTGCAATTAAATATTTAGGATCGCCTTCTACAGAATTTTCTGCAAGTACTCGATATTGTTCTATAGCTTTATCATGTTTATTTTGAAAAATATATTGATTTGCTAGCATTTCTCTAGCTTCATAATCATTAGGATCAAGATTGAGAGCATTAAATAATAATTCTTCAGATTTTTTCGCCTTACCTAATTTCCAATAACACTCCGCCATAGAAACAATAATTGTCGCAGCCTCTGGATCCAATTCCAGCGCATCTTGGAACTCAAGAATTGCCATTGAATAATTTCCTTGAGACATAAATAACTGACCATCCATAAAATGTGCTATAGCTTTAATATTTTCATTTGGTTTAGTTTTTATTTTATCATTTGATTCAGACTGCACTTCTTCTATTCCAATAGGATCTTCCACGATAACTGCTGGTCTTTGAACGCAATTACTGAATACTAATAAAGAAAAAATAAAATTGATTTTTTTAGACATATTTATATAAAAGAATTAGATAATTATAAATTTAATATATAAAAGAAAAATTTTAATAATCTCCATGCGCAATTACTGCATTCCCACCATTCTTCTTAACTTCATACATTGCTAAATCTGCATGAGCAATAAGTTCCTTCATTTCTATAGAATGCTTTGGATATTCAGACATTCCTGCGCTTATTGCTATCCTTTCTTCAACGCCATCCTTATTAAAGTGAAATTCTGATATTTTTTCTATTATTCTTTCTGCCACTGGTTGAGCATTTTCTACATCAGTATTTACTAAAACAATAGCAAATTCCTCTCCACCATAACGTGCGCAGATATCTATATTACGTACACTATCTTTTAGTATTTTGGATACTTCACTTAATACATAATCCCCGTATAAATGCCCATATGTATCATTAATTCGTTTAAATTTATCTAAATCCAAAATTAATAAAACTAAACTTTGTTTGAATCGTTTTGCGCGACTCAATTCTTCAGCTAATCTCTCCTTATATGCTTTATGATTTAATAAATCTGTTAAACCGTCATGTATAGCGCTTTTATACATTTTTGAATATTCATTCTTCCAAGTAAGAATTGAACCCATAGTATCAGCTAATAATTCTAGAAATTGAATATCTTTATTAGAAAAAATAAATTCTTCTAATCTTTCAATTGAAATAGCTCCTAAAATATTATTATTATAATTTCTTATAGGAATAGACAATATGGAATTAAAATTATACTGTTGAATATCTCCTTGAATAAAACGTCCTTTAACTGAATATTTCTCTGCCCAATTAGAAGAATTAATTATTTTACCTAACTTATAAGGTAGACCATGTAGAGTATTATCTATCTCAATGATATCTCCTAGCTTAGAATCCTCGCTAAACCCATCTATCATTTTAACCTTTGCAGTGGAAGAATTACGTTTTGGAAAAGTAATTGTTAATTTGTCATATCGTAAGAACGCTCTACATAAAGTTTTTACTTCATCTAAAAGCTTATCTTCTTTTGAAGTAATATTTAGCTGATTAAATAGTTTCGAAATTCGTATTCGAAAATCTTTATCCCCTAATAATTTTTCTATACGTTGCAGTTTACTAATACCCATTGATAAATATTTTCCTAAATAGGATAATATATTTTTATCTCTATCATTAACCGTCTTAAAATGATCTACCATTAATAATAAACAACCTCCAACATGATTATTATATTTTAAGCGAATACCCATCATGCATTCGCTTCCTCTCCATGATTTATCTCCAAATAAATCAATCCATGCATTTTTTTCTTCATTTTGTTGTATCAATGAGGAATTATCTATATTAATAATTTTAAGAATTAATGGATTGTCTTTAACTATCTGCTCGGGAAAATCATTTGATGTGGATTTCTGCAATACCAAAGCATCAGCATTAGGGCTTAACATATATGTAGCACATTTATAGTCAGGGTTCATGGAAATAATCATGTTAAAGACTAGTTCCAACAAAGAGTCATAGTTTTCCTTTAAATCTTTGTTAACATTATTTATCTTAGGAGTATTCCCAACACCATCCAGCAGTCTATCTATCTTTGTACTACTATCACTAGGATCGATACTGTATTGATATAACAGCCCTAATACGCTTATAAATACAAGAATCTTTATGAATATACTATCAGTAAGAGCTGGTAAAATAAATAATATAAATGACAATACTAGAATTGTAGTTATTGCCACTTGTCTTAGATTAATCACAATAGATAGATCCTATAAGTAAAACTTACGGAAACTAGCCGTATTTTCGAAGATTGTTTGGTGATTTATTAATTAAATACTATTTATTACCTACAAGTTTAATATTCTTATCATACTTGCCATTTTTAATTCTATTTTGATTATCTATATTTGTAGTATCATCATCTTCAGCAAACATTAAATCCTTATCTGGATTAATTATATTTGATGGTTTTGGTATTTCAGCTTCTTGTTCAGCAATACTGCTTGGGATTGTGATTGAGTTCAAATTGTTCGTTGGCATTAATTGTAATGCGACAAGAACAAGTGCAACAATTAAACAACTCATTACTGTTGCATAAACAGGTGTAAATCCAAAATATGTTTTTGATCTACCAGAAACAGCATGTTTTTTGTTTGAAGGTCTATTTTTTTCAAACTCTACTCTTTTCATTAAATTTTCCATAAAACCATCAGAAGTTTTTACCTCTGATAAATCCCTCATGGAATTCATTAATAAACGCATAGATTCCATTTGCTCTTTTGCTTCTGGGTTATCTTCCATAAATGCTTCAACTTCTTTACGTTTGGCAAGTGGAAGTTTATTTTCAATATAATCGGATATTAAATCCTCAAACTTATAACGTTCCATCTATATAACTTTCTCCTATCTTAATTCTTTCAACATTTCTTGTAATTGTAAACGCGCACGATTTATTCGTGATTTTACTGTTCCTAAAGGAACCTCTACTATACTACTAACTTCCTCATAAGAAAGTTCCTGAATATCTCGTAAAATTATTACTTCACGAAAATGATCAGGTAAAGATTGTATTGCTTTATGAATTTGTTCTCCAACAAATTGTCCATGTACTTTCTCAGCAGTATCTTCATCGCCAGGTAAATCATACTCCCAATCATCAGTTCCCATTTGACTAAGATTTGTAACTTTTCTTCGTTTTTTCTTACGTAACTCTGTCTTTGCCAAATTTCCTGCAATTGTATAAAGCCATGTAGAAAATTTTGCAATTTTTCGATAATAATCTTTATGAGTATATAATTTTACTAATGTATCCTGAACAATATCTTCAGCTACAACTTCATCATTAACGAAACGATATACAAACGACATCAATCGATCTCGGTATCTGTTAACTAATTCTATATACGCCTGTTCATCTCCATTTTGAAACCTGCCTATAAGCTCTTCATCTGAATATATAAACTTCTTATCCATTTGCTTGTAATACTGAGAATAAGAAATTTGTGAATAATGCTTCATCTGATAGACTAGTAGTTTTCAAACGCTGATCTATTTTCCCTAAAATAGTTAATGCGTACTCTATTTCCTCCTTATTAAATCTATTTGCAATCTGCGGAAACTGTTTAATCACAGATGGCGGTAGAGGTATATAACTATTTTTGATTGGTAAAGTTCCAGAACTTTTCTTTTTAAATAATAATTCCTGAAAAAATGCAGTTAGGGGATACATTAAGCTTATCATAGAATTCCCTTGATTAAGTAATGATAATCCTAATATCAAAGACCTATCTAAATCTCTTTTGCCTAATGCTTGAAAAAACTGCCAACGTTTATATTGCATCCTCCAACCTGATGCTTGATTTATAAAATCTAATGTTATTTCTTCTTCATTATTGATATTTAAAGATATTTTCTCTATCTCATTTTCAATGTGAAACAAGGAATCACCCGCAACTTCCACTATTATATCTATTATATTTTCTTGAAAGGTTAGCTGTTTTTCCGATATCATAAATCTCGTCCATTTTTTCATCTCACTGGGAAAAGGTGTCTGTACTGAAACAGTATTATTGATTTTCTTTAATTCTTTTGTAATAGACTTTCTATCACTGAAGTCATCTTCAATAATTATTAAGAAAATATTTGCCATTGGATTTTTACAGTACGATAAAAAGTCTGATCTAGCTTTATTTCTCAAAGCTCCAGGATTTCTAAGGACTAATAGTTTTTTTGTTGAGAATAAATCACTTTGAGTGATTTTATCTATAATCTCTTCACTTTTCATATCATCAGGCAATAAGAATGTCTTATCCTCTTTTATTTCTTTAAAAATAACTTTACTTATTTCACTAATTATCAGATTTTGGAGATAATAATCAGCCCCTAAGAGGAAATAAACTGAATCAATATTTCCATTTTTTACTTCTCGCAAAGCTTCTCCAGATGAGCGCATTAAGATTTTTCCTTATCTAAATAACTAACTAATACTACCACAATGAAAGCAAAAACGAAGCTTACAAGTCTTTCAGATATTATAAGTCTCAGATCAGTATTTGCCCAAATAATTGTTGAGAAGAAACCAACAAGTAATCCAGCAATTACACCCTTTCGAGTGGTTTTTGTCCACCATAGACTAAGTACCAGCACTGGCCCAAATGAAGACCCCAATCCACTCCAAGCATAACTTACAACACCAAAAATATTCTTACCTGTAAACTCAGAGAAAATAGCTATACAGAAAGCTATGATTCCCAAAATTATTATTGTAATGCGATTAATCAATAAAAAAGTCTTATCAGAAAGATTTAGGCCTAAAAACTGATGAATAAAATCTTCAGTAATTGCTGAGGTAGAGACTAGAAGTTGTGAATCAGCTGTAGACATCATGGCTGCAACTCCTCCTGAGATTAATATTCCTGCAAAAATTGGTGGTAAAAGTTCAGTTGCCAATAATGGCATAGCCTGTTCAACATCATTAATAATAAAAAAGTCCGGGCCAAAATAATTCAGAGCGACCAGACCTATGAGAAATGCTCCAGAGATTCCTGGTAATGCCCATAATATTGCTATTAATTTTGCTTTATTTATATCCTTAGGGTTTTTTATCGCCATATAACGTATAACCAAATGCGGTTGTCCCAAATATCCCAAACCCCAACTCAATCCTCCTAAAACTACGCTTACTGCTGCAAGGCCACTTTTTCCCATTGTATAAGAGGATTTAGATTCACCAACTTGATTAAGTACTTCATAAATTGTTCGTTCCTGGTTTTGTAACTCAATAATTCCAGCAATAGGCAGAATTACTAATGTTCCAATCATTAGTATACCTTGTAAAAGATCCGTCCAAGCAATAGCATAGAAACCACCCATTAAAGTATAAAAAATGATAACTATTGCGCCAATGATAATACCATTTATTGAAGAAAGCCCAAAAAGAGTATTAATCACTTTACCAGAAGCATGAAACTGAGCTGAAACATAGAATAAAAAGAAGAATGCAATAATAACTGATGAAAACAATCTAATGATATTTGAATTATCATTGTATTTTTTATGCAAATATCCAGGAATAGTTAAAGCAGTATACTTTTCTGTTTCTATACGTAGCTTTTCTGCAATGAGAGACCATGATGCAATTATTCCTAAAGTTATACCTACAACAGTCCACACCTCTCCGAGACCAACAGATATTGCTGCTCCCGGTAATGCGAGTAAAAGCCATGCAGATTCACCTGAAGCTCTTTCAGAAAAAGCAGTAACCCATGGCCCAAGCCTTCTGCCAGCTAATAAATAATCCTCTTGGGACTTATTATATTTGATAGACATCAAACCTACAGCTATAAGAAAAAATAAATAAAAAATGAAAATTATACCTACAGTGCTCATATCAAATCATATAAACAAAAAAATCCAATTATTAAACAATAAATACCAAACCAATATAATTTACCAGAGTTCAATATAGTAAGTAGCCACTTTAATGACATCCAACCAACTAAATAAGAAAAGAAAATTCCCAATAATACTATATCAAAACCAAATGGTATAGTTTTGATATTTATGGCAGTTAATAACCCTGCACCAATTATAACAGGAATAGATAATAGAAAAGAGAATCTTGCTGCTTCAGGAGCAGATAAACCCATTAAAATACCCATACAGATTGTTGCTCCAGATCGCGATATGCCTGGTATAATAGCTGCTGCCTGTGCCAATCCTATAAGCAACCCTATAAATAAAGTTAATTTTACATTCCTTTTAACAATAAATTTTGATGTCATTAGCATAATCCCAGTACAAATCAATGATAATGAAACAAATCTAATATCATCAAATATTAACGATATAGAATCTCTTAAAAGTAGGCCAACTAAAAGGGCAGGAATAGTACCAAATACCAATGCAGAAATGTAATATTGATTTGAAGAATCACTTAAATTAAAAATTATTGCCTTTATTTCTCCCCTGAAAACTGTTATTACACTCATTAGAGTTCCAAGATGCAGCGCTACTTCAAAAGCATTACCAGGTAGATTAATATTTAATAACTTTTGCCCGATAACTAAATGTCCAGAACTACTAATAGGAAGGAACTCCGTTAAACCCTGAAGGATAGCTAAAATAATCGTATCAATATATTGCATTTAAATAAGAAACCAGGAAATAAACATTAGGTTAATCCTATAACTCCGATCATTCGACCGCTCTTTGATCCAGTTTTTCTGTAAGAAAAATATTTATCACTATTACATTTAGTACATTGATTTGAAGTAACAATATTATTAATTGAAATAGAATTTCTCATAAGAAGGTTTTTTGTTAATTCCTGTAAATCCATAAAAAATTTATTGGCATCACCATTAATTTGAAAATTACTTGGAAATTTTTTTGCCACTTCAGATCCTATTTCAAAACAACATTTCTGTATAGAAGGGCCAATATATGCAATAATTTTTTTATTATCAGCGCCTAGATTTATCATTTTATTAATACTATTATCTACAATCCCTTTTTCAATACCTCTCCATCCTGCATGTACAATACCAATTGCATTATTTTCCGGATCTGCTAAATATAATGGAATACAATCTGCTACTTGAATAGATAATACAAGTGATTTTGAAGAACTGATTATTCCATCCGTTGATAGAATTTTTCCTGGTTCATCTACTATTTTGACCTCTGATGAATGAACCTGTTGAGGGTTGACAATCCTATTAGAATCCAAATTAATAAGTGATGAAAGTAATTTTCTTTCGTTTCCTTTATGTTTGAATGTCTTTAAAGATAAAGCTGCATGAATTCTATCAGATCTAAATAAATCTGACAAATCCATATATGATTTTGGAATCATATTAAATTAAGGACTAGGGAGCAATGCTCTCTAGAGATAAAAGAGAATCACCCACGAAATAACCAGATCTAGTAATTTGATTATTCTCATATCTTAATACTTGTAATGAAGTATTTAAATTCGAATCAAAAAACCGAACATTATGTGATTTTCCACTAAAATCAGACAAATTTGAGAGTTTTTTTGCTAAAGCCAGCCTTCCATTATCTTGATCATTAAATATCGAATAGATTAATTGTGTGCAATCAAATGCTTGATTATATATTTGATCTTTTATATCTATAGAATAGTTATTTGAAATAATAATTAGGCCTTCCATATGAGGTCCAATATTACTTTGATTTAAAACATCTAAATTTTTCCAACTATCATTACCAACTATTTGTGTTTCAAAATAATACATTGGGAATTGTGTGCCAATATATGCTAAATGGTCTGGATGTACTGGAGAATATATGGCTTGAATCGTATTTAGTTTTAATTTAGAAGAATCTAATGCTGTTAATTTCTCATCTTCATCATCAGGAATATCAAATAAATCATCATCTGATAATTCAAAAAGATAATCTAAACTATCTAATTCCATTCCTAAATACTCATCATAATTATTATCTTTTTCTTCAAGCTCAAAAGCAATTTTACGTAAATTCTTAAATTGACGTTTCAAATCTGTTGGAATACCTGAATACCACTCAACTCCAACTATTTTCTTCCCTAATTGATCAACTTCTTTTACAAAAGCATCCGTTAATGCATGCCCAAAATTATCAGCTGGAGCCAAAACTGCTATACTATCTAATTCTAAAATTTTAGTTATATATCTTGCAGCAATCTTTCCACGAACGGATAAGTTAGAATTCAATTGATAAATATTTTTTCCAAGGGATGTGATGCCATCCAAGGTAGCACTTGGAATAAGTAATGGAATATTTTTCCCTTGAAGACTATTTGCTGCAATGATCGCATTTGATTCGGAAATAGGTCCAATAATAGCCTTAACAGCCGAGTTCTTTTCAAGTTCATTTACCGCACGTATAGTTTGAATTTCATCCCCTTGATTATCTTTGATCATAAATGCTATTTTTTTATTTGAATCAATTGATGAGGATAGTGCTTTATGCATTCCTCTTAAAAAAGAATTTCCTTGAATCATCTTATCGCCAGTTAAAGGAATAATAACACCAACAGTTATTGACTTTACTGCTGGCTGATAAGATGCTCTAAGCAATTTTTCATATAAATCAAAATAGTATATAGGAATCTCCTCAGGATTTACTTGATAAAGAGATAAAGCACATTCGTCAGGATTCCCTGATGAAATATCATTAAATGACTTTGCTAAAATACAGATAATTCTTTCAGAAGAATTCGTAGATATCATTGATAATTCAGAAATTGTTGTCGAGGCAATATTAAATTGAATTGTATTTAATAATCTATGATCAACTAAATATATATATTCTTCATTAGCACTTAAAGTACGTGCTTTAATATACATGCGGAAAGCTGAATTAAAATTCTGCTCATCAACAAATGTATCACCAAATTTTAAATATACATCTTTAGTAAATTCGCTTTTAGGAAATGATTCCAAAAAATCGCGCCCTATAATTTTAACCTCTTCTTTTTTATTAAGTGCATATGCTGTTTTCATTAACATGATTCTTGATTTTGGTTCATATACACCAAGCGGTTTTTCCATGAGTTTTTTAATAATAGTTTCAGCAATAGCAAAACGATCTTTATTAAAATGTTCAATAGCCATATCTATTTGCTTCTCAATCAAACGCGATTGAAACCAGTTTTGGCTAAAAACAGGAAACGATAGAGTTAATAATAATATAATTTTTCTTGTTAAATCCATTTTGTTCTTCTAGAAAATACATTAATGAGACAATGTAAGACCATTAAAATGGATTACATCACAATGTACTTATATATTTATACTTATAAGGACTTGAAATGTTTCAGAAAGTAGAGAAAGCTAATTATTAATTAGGATAATTATGATCTGTATAGAAGACATAACACATATTATGTAGATCAAGATTATTATACACGTTATGAGTTAAATAAAGCCTGCTTAACTCAGATATTGGTAAAGTACTATTTTTAAAAAAGAAAAAATCATTATCTGATAAACCCTTTCGATAGTTTAAAACCGTATAAATATCAATCAATATAAATCTTTGTTGTACGATTGGAATACTATCAATATCAACTGAATATTGATTGCTAATCATTCTATCGCGCTTATATAGGTTACCTAAATCATGATATAGATCACGGATCTTTATATTAAACTTTTCGTTAATATCAGATACAATCATTACAATATAAGATTGCCTGAATTAATCGATAATTCAAATGATCTAAATCACATAATTAAAAATAATGGTTAAAAAATGAGATTTCTATTGTAACCAATTATTATCAAGATTAGTAATCTTAATGGAACCATCTTCATCATAATAGGTCCAATCTTCATCAAAGCTTCCCCAAAATGTTGGATTACCATCTGAAAGAATCTGGCCTACAAATGTACCATTTCTAAATTCACCTATATATTTAAATCCATTTGCATGAGCATATATTCCTTGATCATGATATATACCTTCTCTTAATCCGCCAACATATTTTGAACCATCAGCAAAATTGACTGTGCCTTCACCGGTTAATTTTTTACCATCTCTCCATTCTCCTGTCCATTTATCTCCTTCAGAATACGTTAATGTACCAATCCCATGTCTTTCCCCATCTTTAAACTCACCTTTATATTGTTGTCCATTAGGATACAAATACTTGCCATAACCGTTTCGCTCGCCATCTTTAAAATCGCCAATGTATTGTTTGCCATCAGCATAAATAAAAGTTCCACGTCCATTCCTCTCGCCATATTTAAAATCACCAATGTATTGTTTGCCGTCAGGATATGTATACGTTCCACGTCCATGTCTTTCCCCATCCTTAAATTCACCTACATATTGTTTACCATCAGGGTAAGTATATGTTCCAAGACCATTATACTCTCTATATGAATATTCACCTAAATAAGTTGAACCATCTGGATTCTTGATGGTGCCGTGGCCAGCTACCTTCTTTCCTTCTTTCCATTCTCCTATCCATTTATTTCTATCTGAATAAGTATATGTCCCTTTTCCTTCATATTCACCATTGATTAATGATCCTTCATACATTGATCCATCTGTATATTTAATTGCCCCTTTGCCATTTACCCTTTTATCATCTTTCCATTCTCCTTCCCAATGTATTCCATCAGAATATGTGTGGGCACCAACTCCATTATATGATCCATCTGTATATTCACCCACATATTTGGATCCATCTTCGTAATTTATTGTTCCTTTACCAGTTAGTTTATCTCCGTCTTTCCATTCTCCTTCCCAATTTTCATCATTCTCATATTTGAGCGTGCCTTCACCATTATATTTTTTTCCGTCTTTCCATTCTCCTTCCCAATTTTCCCCATCAAAATAAGTAAATATTCCATAACCATTTCGTTCTCCGTCTTTGTGGTCACCCACATATTTCGAACCATCTGGATACTTTAATATACCATTTCCATCCATTTTACCTTTTTTATAACCACCTGTCCATTCTTTTCCATCATTATACTTAATTGTACCTTGACCATTAAACTTCTGTCCTTTTATCCATTCTCCTTCCCACTGTTTTCCATCAATGTAAGAAAATATTCCTTCACCATCATATAAGCCGGCACTAAAAAAACCTACATACTTGGAACTATCAGGATAAATTAACTTTCCCTGTCCACTATATTCATTGTTTACAAATTCTCCGATATATTTCTTCCCATCCGCAAGGTACAATGTCCCAGAACCAATTCTTTTACTATCCTCCAATGGGCCTGTATATTTGGAACCATCACTGTAGTTTACAGTCCCCGCTCCAGTTAACTTATCTCCATCTATCCATTCGCCACTCCACTGATCACCATTTGCATACGTATATGTGCCTTTCCCATTATATTTACTTCCTCTGAATTCACCTACATACTTGGAACTATCAGGATAGTTGATCGTCCCTTTTCCATTGACCTTTATACCATCTTTCCATTCACCTTCCCATATCTCTCCATTATCAAATTTAATTATCCCATTACCAGTAAAACGTTCATCGTCCTTCCATTCGCCTTCCCATTCACTACTGTCTGGGTAAGTATATGTGCCTTGACCATTTCTTTTTCCATTTGCAAATCTTCCAAGATATTTTGAGCTATCTGGATAAAGGAATAAACCATCACCATCAAAAAGCCCATTGCTAAATTGACCTATATATTCACTCTCATCAGAGTATATATATGTTCCCTGTCCATGATAAGTCCCATCTTTCCATTCACCAACATATTTTTTTCCATCAGGATAGGTCAAAGTTCCCTCTCCATTGCGTTCATCATCAAAATATTGTCCAACATATTCCTTCTGGTCAGGATAAGTGTATGTACCTTGGCCATTCCTTTTTCCATCCTTGTACTCACCTTTCCACATCTCTCCATTATCATACTTAATAATTCCTTCACCATTAATATTTTTTCCATCCTTCCATTCACCAATCCATTCATCTCCATCTGCATATGTATATGCTCCTCTTCCATTATAGGTACTATCTCTAAATGCACCTACATACTTGGAACCGTCTTCATAAATGATCGTGCCTTTTCCATTAATTTTTAAACCTTCTTTCCATTCACCTTCCCACTGTTCTCCACTATCATAACGGATAATTCCTTTACCAGTAAAACGTTCATCATCTTTCCAATCCCCATTCCATTTCTTTCCGTCAGGGTATGTATATGTTCCTTGACCTTGATATTGTCCTTCTACGATCTCTCCTTCATATCGCGAACTATCTGACCATATGAATATTCCTTTACCTGTATATGGCTCTCCATTCTTGAATTGACCATCCCATACTTCACCATTAAGAAAAGTTATTACACCCTGACCATGATAATCGCCATTCGCATTTTTTGCTCCTTCATATGATATTTTTGCTCCACAGTTAATAAGGAGAAAAAGGAATGAAATTATAAATATTTTATTAAGTAGATATTTCACTTCACTGGAAATTTAATATAAATATAAATACAATAATTGATATTATACATATTATAGTATACGAAGTTTTATTCCCACTCAATTGTACCAGGCGGCTTAGAAGTAATATCATAAGTAACTCGATTTATACCTTTAACTGAATTAACAATATTATTTGATATTTTTGATAAAAATTCTGAGGGCATTCTATACCAATCAGCTGTCATGCCATCTGTACTTGTAACTGCTCGCAAACCCAATAAATTTTCGTAGGTTCTTTGGTCACCCATTACACCAACTGTTTGGACTGGTATAAGGATTGCAAATGCCTGCCAAATTTCATCATATAAGCCTTCTGTTTCTAACATATCTATAAATATTTTATCGGCCTCTTGTAAAATGGCTACTCTTTCAGATGTGATTTCTCCAATAATTCTAACTCCAAGACCTGGTCCAGGGAATGGATGACGATTAATTAGTTTTTCTGGTAATCCTAATTCTTTTCCCACATTTCTAACTTCATCCTTAAATAACTCTCGTAAGGGCTCAATTAGCTTAAATTTCATATTATCAGGTAATCCCCCTACATTATGATGACTCTTTATCACGTGAGAAGCTTTACCATGGCCTATCCCGCTTTCAATTACATCGGGATATAATGTTCCTTGCGCTAAATATCCCATATCATCAAATCTTGAGGCTATAGATTCAAAAGAATGAATAAACTGATTTCCAATAATTTTACGTTTTTGTTCTGGATCAGTAATGCCAGATAGTTTCTCAAAAAAAATATCCGATTCATCTTCAAGATGAATATTTACACCTAAACCATCTTTTAAAGCATTGATGCAATCTAAAGGTTCATTTTTTCGCATTAATCCATGATCAATAAGTACTGCTTTTGCTTTGTCTCCTATTGCTTTATTCATTATAGCTGCAACAACTGAGGAGTCTACTCCTCCACTAACTCCCATAAGAACATTACTATTTCCAACCTCATCTCGAATCAAATTTACTTGTTGATCAATAAAGTTATCTGGGGTCCAATTAGCGTTGCAGGAAGCAATCTTGAACAAAAAGTTTTCTAACATTTCTTTTCCATATTCTGTATGAGAAACTTCTGGATGAAACTGCGTTGCTAAGCGACTCAAATCACTACTTGCCATGGCAGCAACAACTCCATTTGAAGATTCTGCAATAACTGACCATGAATCTGGTACTTTTGTCACTTGATCCATATGAGACATCCAGACTTGTGATCCATTTAAATCTGATTGTAAAAAATCTGTCTTTTCAGTAATAGAAATTTTAGCAAATCCATACTCTCCTTTGCCGGTGGATTTTACAGAACCACCACTATGATGAGCTAAAATATGTAGCCCATAACATATACCAAGGATGGGTATATCTACATTTAGTATTTCATTATCATACACAGGAGCATTTAGCTCATAAACGCTGGATGGCCCTCCAGATAATATTATTGCATTTGGTTGATACATCATAATATCATCCAAAGTAGAATCATGCGATAAAATACGAGAGAAGACACTGAGCTCTCGAATTTTCCTTGCGATAAGTTGAGTATATTGTGATCCAAAATCGAGGATAATGACTCCTCCATTTTTATAATCACTCATTATATAATTTCCAACTTTTTAATTTATCTAAAAATTTATAATCTGTTAGTTTATACTGGATTGGTGTTACGCTTATCCAATTATTAGCAATTGCATATCCATCCTGCTCATCAGATGTATCATTATTTACTATTTCACCATTCATCCAATAATATATACGCCCTCTAGGATCTTCTCTTTTTTCAAGATCATCTAGAAAATATTCATTACCCTGAGTAGTAGCCTTATAGCCATTACATTCAGAAATTTCACAATTTGGGATATTAACGTTTAACAATGTTCCTTTTGGCAAACCATGATCTAAAACATTTTTTGTCATTTTCACCACAACTTCTTTTGATAATTCATAATTATTTGCTTTGAAAGTGTTTAAACTAAAGGCAATGCTAGGAACACCTAGCATTGTTCCTTCTGCTGCTGCAGAGACTGTTCCAGAATACAAAATGTTGGCTCCTACATTGGCTCCTACATTAATACCAGAAACAACAATATTTGGCTCCTTATCTAAAAAAGAACCAATTGCAATTTTAACACAGTCAGCAGGTGTTCCATTTACAGCATACCCTTTAAAATCCCCATGTCGAGCACAAGGTTCTATTCTGATTGGATCTGAAATAGTAATAGAATGCCCAACCGCACTTTTTTCCGTATTGGGTGCCAGAACAGTAACTTCACCAATTTCGTTCATCGCCTCCCACAGAGCATAAATTCCTTTGGAATAAATCCCATCATCATTTGTCAGTAATATTCTTGGCTTTTTATTATTCATGTAAAATCCTTGGCTTTTTATTATTCATGTAAAATCGATATTATATTATATAAAGTTAATTTCATTTTTTCCCTAGTAACTATATGATCAACAAAACCTTTTTCTTTTAAGAACTCTGTTCGTTGAAATCCTTCAGGTAGATCTTGTCCAATAGTTTGTTTAATAACTCTTGGACCAGCAAAACCAATAAGAGCGCCTGGTTCTGCTAAAATAAGATCTCCAAGCATACCATAGCTTGCTGTTACACCTCCTGTTGTTGGATCAGTCAGAATAGGAATATATAATCCACCCCCTTCTGAAAACTGAGCTAACTTTGCGCTTGTTTTTGCTAACTGCATTAATGATATTGCACCTTCTTGCATACGCGCACCCCCAGAAGCACACACTAAAAGCATTGGTAATTTATTTTCATGAGCATAATCAATCATTCTTGAAACTTTTTCTCCGACAACTGAGCCCATGCTTCCACCAATAAATGCAAAATTCATTATACCAAGAATTACATTTTTACTATTTATCGTTCCTATATATATATTTATAGCATCATTCTGACCAGTCTTCTTTATTGCTGAATCTAATTGATGCTTGTATTTTTTTTCTGCTTTAAAATTCAAAAAATCCTTAGAACGAATATTTGTAAACATCTCTTTAGAAGATCCTTTATCAAGTAATAAATCATGATATGTCTTTGGATCTATACGAAAATGATGTGAACAATGACGGCATACTGATAGTGATTTATCTAATTCTGGCTTATAAAGAAACTCACTACAGGTAGGGCACTTTACCCATAAACCGTCAGGTACTCCCTTTTTTTCTACAGGGGCTATCTTTTGTTTTTCACGCTTAAACCACGGCATGAGCTAAAAAATTCCTTTTCATAACAATTCCATCTTCACCATCACTATAATATTTCTCTCTGATACCAAGCTCTGAGAAACCAAACTTTAGATAAAGATTTATGGCTGGAAAGTTACTTTTTCTTACTTCCAAAATAATACTAATATCTTCATCTAGTTGATCCATAAAATATAAAAGAAATTTTTCACCATACCCTTTGTGTTGGTAAGAAATATCAATCGCAAAATTTAGTATTTGCACTTCTTTATCTATTTTATGAGCAAATATATACCCAATTATATTATCTTCTAATAACATAACATGATTTAATGCAACATGCTGAGAACTTAATTCCCACTTTATTTGATCTTTAGACCATGGAAACCGAAAAACTCTTTTTTCAATTAAAGTGATTTTTGAAAGATCCTCTTCTGTTGCAGGACGCATTAGGACTTTTTAACTCCAATTTTAAATGGTGAGATATAATTAGGAACTAAACTATATGGCTTATCAACAACCCATTCATCAAAATTTTCATTTGCTAATTCAGCAATAATAGATGATGAAGTACAACCTGATTGAATATTTTGTTCTTTACTGATTAAGTCATTGCATCCAACTTGAACCACAAGATCTAATCCTTGTAACGATAGCTTGATTTTTTCCCATTGGTAGGCAGCGATTTTATTATCTGGATTCAAATTATCATTCATCTTAAACCTTTGCGCATATACAATATCACGATGAGAATAAAGTATTGCTTGCGCAGATCCATTAAATTTTCCTCCGGATTTCATTATTGCTGTTAAAGTAGGAACAGGTATAATGGGAAGACCGCATCCAAACGCTAAACCTTTACTATAACTTAAGCCTATTCGTAATCCTGTAAAAGAACCTGGGCCAATCGATACAGCTATTCCATCAATATCCTTTAGAACTAATCCAGTTTCAGAACACAACTCTTCATAAAATAGTGGTAGTGATTTCGCATGTTGCCTTGGAATATTATCCTCAATTGTATGAATAATCTCTCCATTATCTAAATATGTCACCCCACAAACATCGGTAGCTGTATCTATTGCAATTATTTTCATTCACTTAAAGTATTAATAATTAATTCTCTATCATTCTCAGTATTTAAAACTCTTTGAAAATTAATTTGTACAGTTTCTGGGGGTAGTATATCAATAATTTTATCTGCCCACTCAATTAAGATGATCGCACCGGGCGTTGTAATGATATCCTCACCGCAAATATTTAGAAAATCCTCAATACCATCAAGACGATATGTGTCTACATGAATTAGTTTGCATTTTTCACCATCATACTCACTAACTAACTTGAAGGTTGGAGAAACAATCGATTCAAAAATATCAAGTCCTTCTGCAAAACCTTGGGCAAAAGTGGTTTTTCCAGATCCAAGATCACCAATTAATGCAACGATTGTTCCAACAGGTAATTCTTTTGCTAAATTTTTTGCTAAATTTTTAGTTTCGATAGCAGATCTAGTAAGAATTTGTTCTGATGCCACTAATTTCCCTTCATCGTAACAACCGGAACCATTATTTCTTCCATGGAAATACCTCCATGTTGAAAACTTTCTTTTAACTTACCCTCAAACCGATGTTGTTGATTAGGATAAAGAAAGAATACGTCATCTTTTGCGATTAAATAATTAGTTTGATGTACTAATTCTGGCAACCTGTAATCTGATGGCTTACGAATAATTAACGCATTCTTTTCTTTAGAATTTAGGTTTCGACCGTATTTATATCGAACGCCACTAGATGTTTCTCGATCAGCCCCAACAAGAACTCCTCGCTGAACACGAACTGTTCCATGATCGCTAGTAATGATTACTGTAAAATCATTTTCACTTAATTCGCGCATCATCCGATACAACCAGGAATTTTCAAACCAAGTTCGAATAGCCATACGATATCCAGCTTCATCAGGAACAATTTCTTTTAATACATCAGACTCGGCCCTCTTATGTGCAAGCATATCAACAAAATTCACCACAATTGATAACAAACTAGTTTGTTTGTAATCCGATATATTTCGCAATAAACGATCCCCTTGATCTGCAATATTAATTTTTTTATAAATTATTTTTTTATTGCCAAAACCAATCCTTTTTAATTGATCTTCAAGAAACATGGATTCATACTTATTCAAGCTTGGGGCATCACTTTTCATTAATTCTAACTGTTGTGGATATTTTACACATAGTTCATCAGGAAAAAGACCTGAAAAAATAGCATTCCTACTAAAAGGAGTTGCTGATGGTAACAAAGACATTTGATAATCAATTTCTATATTAAAATACTTCCCTAATTCAGGCAAGATAGATAAAAACTGATCATGCCTCAAAGCATCTATAACGATAAGACATACTTTAGAATCTTTCTCTAAATTTGGTATTACAAATTTTGGTACAACATCGATAGATAGATTTGGGCGCTCAGAATTATAAACCCAATTAGAATAATTACTCTGAAAAAACTTTACAAATTCACGATTGCAGGTATGGATTTGTTCAATAAGTATATTTCCTAAACCAATGTCCTTATGTTCATCAAAATCTATTTGCCACTTACTTAGACGATTATAAATATTCCACCACTCATCTGCATTTAAATCGCTACGAATTAACTCTTCTATTTCTTGAAACTCTTTTAGGTAACCACTTGTTATTTTTTCCTCACGTATTTTAAAATTTTCAAGAACTTGTTTGCATGCCATAAAGATCTGCGAAGGGCTTACTGGCTTGATAAGAAATTGTGATATTTTTTGTGAAATAGCTTCGTCCATCAACCATTCTTCTTCACTTTTAGTTATCATAATTACAGGTAAATTTGGGCGTAATTCGCTGAATTGTTGAATAGTCTGAATACCATCTTGTCCAGGCATAAACTGATCCATAAGAATTAATTGAAAATTGCTTTCTTTGATCAATGTAACTGCATCAGCACCATTTGAAGCTGTAGAGATGCTAAAACCTTTATCTTCTAGAAATAGAATATGAGGTTTTAGATGATCTATCTCATCATCTACCCATAGAATTCTTCCACGTGAATTATCCATATTTAGATACTAGAAATTAATGAAATGAGTAAAAAATCAGAATAAATGATTAGTAAATTACTTTAATAAAATCAATTTTCTTGTAGTAGTAAAATTATTTGTTTCCATAAGAAGGAAATATATACCAGCACTTACATCTTGATTAAAATTATCTTTACCATGCCAACGTATTGATCTATATCCTGCAGCTTCAAATTTATTTGACAGCAATTTTACTTCTTGCCCCAGCAAATTATAGATGGATATACGAACATCACTATCTTCTGGTAAATCATAACGAATTGTTGTAGTTGGATTGAATGGATTTGGATAATTTTGGTGCAACGCATATACTTCAGGCAATGGCGCGATTGTATTAAATTGATAAGATTGAGTAAAGATCTGAGTTACCTGGCCTAAACGATTTCGCATATCAATCATCCATTCAACTTCCGTATCTGCATCTATTAATTTTTTAAACGTAAACTTAAATTGCTTATTAATAGGCTGAATCCGTAGTTCTTCATCTAAATCTGCAACTTGGAACGCAATTCTATGATTGATTGAATCATGGTGGAATAATAAAGTCCAGCTTTGATCTAATCTTGAAGAATGATCAATAAATTGAATTACCTCAGGATCATAAGAAAATTCCATTCCAATAGATCCAATGGATCGTATTGAATCTAAATTAAAAGTCAAGAACAGATAGTCATTCTCTTGCCCTATTTTTCTATCTGGATATACAACAGACAAATTTGCATCGTATCTATCATAGATCATACTCTTAGCAAGTCTTCCACCATCATTTTCAAACCCGTTTGACCAATTCCACATTTGAACAAACACCATTAAATCTTCAAAGTTCATTAAAGTATCTGGCTGCAGTTGCATATAAGGAGGATTACCTAATGCAGGACCAACTTCATGAGATAACATGGTTGTATCAGACCACCAGTTTTGTTGTAATGAAACTAAATCTTCAAAATCAACTAAGCCTGAACGATCATAATCCCCTAATATATTAATAGAAAATGAAAGAGAATCGTGATCTGCGGCACCATCAGGATCACCATTATTATTTCCATCAAATGGATTATTCCATATATCGCGTAATTGTTGATTAATGGAAACTTGTATTTGTTCTTCCGCATAATAATTTTCTTGCGGATAAATTGTTAAATGAGCTATTTCTCCTTCTTGAACAAACTGAGCAGTATAATCAAGCTCCCCTCTTTGATTGCTTCTCAGCATTATTCCATTAGAATATGAATTAAGATTCATTTGACCAGTAAATGTGAGTATGATATGATCATACCAATACATATACTCGCTAGTGTCAGGAAAAATTTCTGTTAATAAAGGTAATATCTGGTTATCGAAATGAATAATAATAAGTTCTGACGTGGATGATTGCCATCCATCAGATATAGATAATTCAAGCAATAAATTTGTATCAAGGTTAAATAAGTCATCATCAGATTTCCATATAAGTGTATCAGAATATTCTAAACTACCTATATTATATAGACTATCTTGAAGTGTGGCTAAATGCCAAGAATTTCCATCATTAAGAGAATATCGAAGAACAACTGTATAATAATCATTGGTCGTGTCTGTTATCGAATAAGTAAGTCTTATATCTCCATAATATTCATCTTGAACTAGACTCATTATTCCTATCGTAGAACCAATATGGTTATCAACAGCAAATACATCAGAAATATATGTTGAAGAAGTGTCATCAGGCGTTTGTAAAGTATCAGATTGTAAATCATATGCAAAAACTTTTAACTGGACATTAGGGTGAAAACTTCCATTAAGATCATTCATAGAATACCAGATTATCGACATGGTGTCCAATCCAATATCACCACTTTGCTCAATAGTAGTGGCCTCGTTCCACTGAACACCATCAGTACTAAAACTAATTTGGTAATCTAATTCATCATCATCAAAATCATATAAATGCAATGAAAGGTTAATATTATTATGGTATTCACCTTGTAGCGGCACAAATGTAATCTCCGGAGGATAATTGATATCTATGACTTCAAGATCTACTATCATTGTATCTGCAAGTTCCCCATCCGAAACTATAATAGTGAAAAATGTATCATCGCTCCCCCTAGATACCATTCCATAAATACTATCTCCTACTAGAATCATCCAAGGTGGTCCATCATATAACTCCCATATCAAAGTTGAATCTTCCGGATCAGTTGCTAATGGATAATAAACAAAATATTCATCTACGAAAGCTGTATCAATTTCATGTGAAGTTATCATCGGCAAATCATTCACTGGGTTAACATATACATCAATTTCTAATGAATCATTAAGCAGTCCATCAGAAGCAAACAGTGCAAACATTGTATCGAGATCACCTTCAAGAGGCATTCCAGAAACATCATCGCCTTCCATTGATAGCCAACTTGGCAAATGATCCACTGACCAGGAGATAGGTAGTCCTTCTGGGTCGTATCCTGCAAAATTAAAAGATACAAATTCATCTTCTGTAGCTAATAACGAATCTGAAGATGTAATTACAGGTAAATCGTTGTATGGAATAACTTCTACGAATACTGAAACCGTATCCAAGTACTCACCATCGGAAACAATGATTTTAAAACTTGTATCTTGAGCGCCTTCATTTGGAGAACCAAATGTACTATCACCTGTAGTGTTCATCCATGAAGGAAGGTTGTTAAATATCCATAGTAATGTAGAATCTTCTGGATCTTCCGCAAAAGCACGATATACATAATATTCAGATTCATCAACAATAATAGAATCAGGAGATTTTATTACAGGAGGATCATTAACTGTCGTAACAAAAATCCCAACATCAAGTGTATCTGAAAAATAGGAATCAGAATAAATTAATAGAAAACTAGTATCTAAATCCCCTTCTAAAGGTGTTCCATAAATGGAATCATTACTCATAGTAAGCCATTCCGGTTCATTTACAATCCTCCAACGATTAGTACCAATATCAGGATCATATCCATCATATGAATAATTATATATTTGATCCTCAACAGCAAAAGATGTAGAAGATGATGTTATAACAGGAGGATCATCATCTAACATATAAATGGTTATAATCGTTAAGGCAGAATCACGGCGTTCTGCATTATCAAATACATATACGATTGTATCTTTACCAAAATAATTATCATTAGGTTGATAGATAATAGTAGAATCACTCATTATCTCGATACTGCCATGATCGGCAGAATCAAGTATGGCGAGATTGACTAAGTGAATATTAACTATACTATCATTTGACACAGGATTAAATAATAGATCAGAATCTTCATTCATAAAGAATTGATCGTTGACAAGTGTTAACCAAACATCTGGAACTGATCTAAGATTTTCATAAGCACCCAAATCAGGTGCAGTGCCCTGAGGAGCGGGTCTATTAACACCATTCAAATCCACACTAAAACTGCTGGAAATATCTCCTACTCCAATTGCCATCGAATAATCTGATAAACGATAATCATGATTGTTGATATTATTAAAAAGAGGCTCCATATCGATATTTGAACTATCCCAAGATACCAGTGATGCACTTGCACTACTAGTTTCATGAGAATAACCAATTCCATAAATACCTGCATCTATATTCGAGTGTGAAATACTTAAAAAATCATTTATATCAGATATATACATTTGATCTGGAATATTATTATAAAGAATTGAATTCATAGCTTCTACATTTGATCCACCTGAAAGACTGAGGGCGCCTCCATGAAATTCTGCTTGATTATCAACAATTGTAGAATTTCCAATTGTTGGACTTGAATTAGTTGAATAAATAGCACCACCATATTCTCCTGCATAGTTATTATATATTACCATATTATATAACCCTGGATTCGAATTACTATACATAGCAAAAGCACCACCTGTAGAACCTGCATTATTATTTGATAGAACTAAATTTGTTATTGTAGGATTAGATGAACTCATAGCAATACCTGCACCATTTTCTGCAGAATTGTCGTCAATGGTTAACTTATTTAATATCGCACTAGAGTTGTTTTGCATATAAATAGCGCCACCATATGATGTTGCTGAATTATTAGTAATTGTAATATTAGAGAGATTTGGATTACCTCCATTCAGATAAAGGGCGCCGCCATTCGCAGTAGAATTATTGTTTAAAATAATTAAGCTCTCTAGTAGAGGACTAGAATTAGTTGAATAAATAGCACCACCATATTGAGCATTTCCGTTTCGAATCGTTAACCCTACTAACTTTATTTGCGAACCATTTACATTTGATATTGTGATAACAGAACCATTTGATTGACCATCTATTATAGTACTTGAAATATGAGAAGTATCACCAGAAATAAAATATTCAGAAGCAATAATTAGTGCTTTGCCAAGCAAATCAATATTTTCATAATAAATACCACTGAACACAATTAATGTATCATCATCAAACGATTGATTAATTGCGCTTTGAATAGAAATAAAATCTCCAGCACCATTTTGATTAATTTCATATTTCTGAGGTGTTGGTATCGCAGACACATCCAACGATTTTTGACTTTCTAAACCAGAATAATCTAATGCAGATATGCGATAATAGTAGGTTGTGCCATTTTCAAGACTATCAATAACAACTGTAGTATCATTTGGATTGGAATTTCTTGCGATAATGTTGGATGGAAACTGTTCCGTACCACCATAAATTAAATATTGATAAAGATCCTCTTCTTGATTCTTATTCCAAGATAATGTTATTTGTCTATTTCCCGCATCAGCAACAAGCGCTTCGGGCATTCCCGGTGGAACCATATCAACTGCTTCTGAGTCCCACGTAGCTCCACTAATTGTTGCATGATTTCCATTACCACTTATATCATAAACTGTTCTTCCCAATCTTTCACCAAACTTCCAATAACCTAATAATGAAGTCGAAGACTGATACTGATCTGAGTCCTCATTCAAATTAATATTTAATGGATTACTATTTATCGCCTGAATTTCATTAAGGCTTAGTGTGTCATTCCAAATAATCACCTCATCAATTTTTCCATCAAACCACTGTGGATCCCCACTATTATGTCGTCCTATTCTAAAGTTGCTTCCATCAGGACTTGATTGAGTAAAAGTATGATTCCCTACTAATTCACCATTCATATAAAGTGATACTATGCCCGTATCAAAAACAGCTACTGCGTGGTACCATTTATTCGGACTATAAGTAAAGGGTGAATTATAGTATCCATTATGATATTGAACATCAACACTGTTATCCCCATCTACATACCCCAAAATAACAGATTGTCCATAACTTCCACCAATATCACTATCTACAATAGATTGTTCCCCAGAATTAACATCCGGCTTAAATAAAACGGAAATAGAGAGAGGGAGTAAATTGCTAGCAAGTGGAGTATCTATATAATCATTATCACCATCAAAGCTGAGACATTGCTCATTGACAGGATCATGAGGCATCGCAAACACAGTGCTAGTTTTTTCACTTTCATTCCCTGCTAGATCAACAGCAGAAATACGATAATACCTTATGGACCCATCTAATATACCACTATGGCTGTATTTCTGTTGCCCAACAAAGCCATTTCCAATATAGGCGCTAGGATTAGTTACCGTATCGGCATAAACCTTATAATAGGCCAAATCAGTTTCCGTATTTTCTATCCATGTTAAATCAACTTTTCCTAATCCAGGTGTGGCAATTAAGTTAGTTGGGGCGCTAGGAACATCTCCATCTACATATATATCACTACTACCACTTATAGAAAATGTTGATCCTATTTCAGGTAGATTAAGCAATGATCTATTCCCAGCAGAGTCAGTAATTGAACCTCCGTTTAAAACCAAAGAACTATCAGTTTCATAGCCTAAATCAAGAGAGCTATGTCCACTTTCAACGATGTAACGAAAAACTAATGTTGTACTTCCAGTTCCACTTAGATAGGGAATAGATACATCATTCGAACCCGTTTCAAGAATCAGCTGCGGTGATTCTGTAACATTCACTTGTTCGCTAAAATTCATTGCAATATCAATCGTATCGCCAAAAATATAAGTTCCATTAGAATCCAAAGATGTAACAGAGTTAACAAATGGCAAAATACCATCAATAATTAATGCTTTATTGAATGATAGTGAGCCAGTGGAATCAGGTTCAGGAAGTACTAAAACCATATTATTACCAGCCGCATCATTTATTGAACCTTGATTTAATTCTAAAGCATTTTGATTAATATAGCCAAGATCATCTGTAAAGTCCCCTTCTGAAACAATATATGAAAATTTGATTGCACTAGTACCAGAACCTCTAGTATAGCTACTTACAGCATCATTATCTCCAGTTTCTAATATAAGAGTTGGAGCTCCAGTTACTGTAACCGGTTCTGAAAAGATAACATTTATTATTATCGTATCACCAACAATATAAGTAGAGTTTAAAGTCGAACTAGTCACAGAATCAACAACAGGCGCACCACCGTCTACGACTAATGACTTGTTTGCTGATAGTGAACCAGTAGATCCTGGAGGAATCAAGGTTAATGTAGCATTATTACCAGATATATCTCGTATAGAACCGCCATTTAATGTTAATGCAGTCGTATTTGAATAATCAAGATCATCACTTTGATGACCTAGTCCAATTATATAGTTAAATATAATCGATGATGAACCAGAGCCAGAACTATAATCAACTATTGTATTTGTATTATCACTAAAGGTTACTAATGATATTTGAGGATTTCCTATGACATATACATTATCGTCGAATAGACTCGCAACAGGTATAGTATCTCCAACCATATAATTTCCATCTGCTAAAGAAGAAGTGACGGAAGTCATAACTGGAACAATACCATCAATAACAAAGGTTTTGTTTGCGCTTAGAGACCCTTCTGAGTCAGGATCGGCCATTGTTAATCCAGCATTGTTACCAGCAGCATCATTAATTGAACCACCATTTAACGTTAATGAACTAGAGGAAATATATCCTAAATCAGTACTTATATGACCTGCAGCAACGGTATAATTAAATGTTATTGTAGGGCTCCCTGACCCACTAGAATAGTCCAGAGTAGCATCATTTATACCAGTTTCAATTGATAACTGAGGCGTTCCTGCTATTGTCACAACTTCATCAAATGTTACTGTAATCCCAACCGTAGTACCAAAAGTTAATGTCCCGTTTTCATCAGGAGATGAAACACTTGTTATACTAGGAACAATACCATCAATAACAATAGCCTTGTTCGCACTAAATGAAGACGCTGTTCCAGGAACTGGTAGATTTAGATTAGCATTATTACCAGCAATATCAAGAATTGTACCATTATTTAGGGACAGTCCTGATGCGCTTACATAATCTAAATCATTAGAAAAATGACCTTGGGCGACAATATAATTGAATATTAATGTGGACGCTGCACTTCCACTAGCATAGTTAGCAATACCATCTGAGACACCTGTTTCCATGGTTAACTGAGGTGTTCCAGTTATGGTAACACTCTCGGAAAAATTCATAGCAATACCAAGAGTATCACCAATCTTATATGTTCCATCTAATAAATTTGTAGAAATAGAACTAATGACTGTTGGTATAATACCATCAACAATTAAATTTTTATTTGCACTTAATGATCCAGATGCACTTGGAGCAGGTAATATTAATACTGCGCTATTGCCTGATAAATCACTAATTGTACTGCTATTTAAGGAAAGAGCAGCAGTATTTATATAATCTAAATCCTCGCTTGTATGATCACGTACAACAATATAATCAAAAATTAATGCATTGGTTCCGCTACCTCTTGAATAATCTACTACTGCATTTACAGCTCCTGTTTCAAGAGTAATTCGTGGTGATCCATTACTTATATTTGCAACAACAACTTCAGAAAAATTAACAGTTATCTCTAATGTGTCACCAATATTATACATTCCATTTAATTCCGACGATGAAACTGAAACTACCGAAGGACTAATTGCATCAACTACCAATGCTTTATTTGCAGATAGAGAGCCAGAAACTCCAGGATCAGCAAGAGTTAACGTCGCATCATTCCCTGCAATATCACGTATTAAGCCATTGTTAAGTGAAAGTGACGATGTATTCACATATCCTAAATCAGTATTTAGATGTCCCTCCCCAGCAATATATTGGAAAGTTAAGATAGATGTTCCTGTACCACTGGTATAATAAATGGTTGCATCATTGGATCCTGTTTCCAATACCAACTGTGGTGTGCCAGTAACATTTACATTTTCATCAAAGTGTACAGTTATACTCAATGTATCACCAGCTTTGTAATATCCATTCGCGGTAATTGCTGAAACAGAGTCCACCGTTGCAAAAACCCCATCAATTATCAGAGCTTTATTTGTAGCTAATGACCCTGTCTCACTTACTGTTGGTAAAGTGAGATTGACATTATTACCAGCAAGGTCTTGAACGACACCATTATTCAATGCCAATGAAGTATTACTATTGTACTCTAAATCAGAACTAGCATGACTAACTGTAACTGTATAAATAAAGGATAGTGTATTTGTACCAGATCCTATAGAATAACTAGCCACACCATCATTGCTACCTGTTTCTAATATTAATTGAGGAATACCTGTAACAGTAACAACTTCATTGAATTGTACTGTTATTACAACCTCATCTCCAATTTTATATGCACCGTTATCAGAAGTAGATGAAACAGAAACTACAGATGCAGGGATTCCATCAACAACAATGGCTTTTGTATTTGCCAATGAACCAGATTCGCCAGGGGTTGATAATGTTAATATTGCATTATTACTTGCAGCATCTTTTATTGATCCACTATTTAATGCCAATGAACTATTTGAAACATAATCAAGATCAGAATTAACATGTCCATTAGAAATTATATATTGAAAATTTAGTGCACCTGTACCTGTACCTGAAATATAGTTAATTACGGCATCAGCATTACCCGTCTCAATAGTAAGCTGTGGTGTCCCTGTAACAGTTACAGCTTCATTAAAACCAACATTAATTACTAATGTATCACCAATACCATAAATTCCATCATCAGCTGAAGCGCTCACGGAAGTTACAATAGGCCCAGCAACATCAATCACACTTGTATTCCATACAGCTCCTGAAAATGAGGCATGTTGTCCTTTACCGCTAACATCATATAATGTAAACCCAGTACTCTCACTGAAGCGCCAATACCCTTTTAGATTTGACGAGGAACTATAGTTTCCACTATTGGATCGTAAATCTGTACTACCACCACCATTGTATAATTGAAGTAACTCTTCCTGTGTTAGAGCCTTATTCCAGACTCCAATCTCATCAATGTTTCCATCAAAATACTCATTATCACCTGCTGTATTAACCCAGCGTGCAACTTCTAATGATACATCAGTGCTAAATTCAATATCTGTTGTAACCGACCCAATTAGATTTCCATTTATATATAGTTTGACATACTGACCATTTTTATACACACCAGAAACAAAATAATTTGTCCCTGCACTATAATAATTAGCTGTCGTACTTGCTTTAGCATTGGTTTCACCCGATCCAACCAATGCCCATATCTCACCATTGGAACGTACACTTAACCGGTATCCATTGCTTCCTGAATAAGGCATTCGATTTAATATTGTAGCATTTTTTAAAACATCTGCTTTTAACCAAGATGAGACAGTTAACTCATCTGTAACATCAAAATCATCGCTATTGGTCGCTGTACCAAAATCATCCGATCCATCAAAATTTAGGGAGCTAGCTACATCTAAATCATGGGCAAGTGAAGAAATATCAGTTGATGTATTACTAATATTTCCAATATTATCCATTGCAGCTAATCGATAATAATATATAGACCCATTCGTTAAACCCGTTTGAGTATATGTTTCCGTTCCCGTTGAGACAGTAGCTAACAATGTTGTTGGATTACTGGAAGTTCCACCATAAATCTTGTATGATGCTAGATCTTGATCACTATTCGCAGTCCAATCAAGTTGAATTTGTTCACCACCTGGTGTTGCAAATAAACCAGATGGGATTGCTGGCAATACACCTTCTACATTTAAAGTCATATTTGAACTAAGCGAATTACTTGCTCCTGGTGTAGGTAAGGTTAATACAGCAGAATTTCCAGCAGCATCCTTAATGTATCCATTATTTAATCCCAGCGCGCTTGTACTCACATAAGCAAGATCTGTATTCACATGCCCTGAGGAAATAATATATCTAAAAATAAGTGTGGTGGAACCACTACCAGATAAATAGTTTACAATGGCATCTGTTGCGCCTGTTTCCAATGTTAATTGGGGCGTACCAGTAACTATAACCTCTTCATTAAATACAATAGAAATATCTAATGTATCTCCCATTTTATAACCGCCATTTCCATTATTCGATGACACCAATGAAATGGATGGGGGATTTGCATCCAATGTAATTGCTTTATTATACCCTAAAGAACCAGCAGCCCCTGGATTAGGTAAAGTTAATGTAGCCGTATTGCCTACAGCATCAATAATCGATCCGCTATTTAGACTTAATGCGGAAGAACTTGCAATATCAAGATCCGCTGATGTATGACCATTTACAACAATAAATTGAAAGGTCAATACATTAGTACCTGTACCAGATAAATAATTAGCCAAAGCATCCGAAGTACCTGTCTCCAAAGTTAATTGTGGAGTACCACTTACTGTAATGGCCTCACTAAATGTTACCGTAATTCCTAATGTATCAGATATACTATAAGTTGTATCAATTTCATTTGAACTAACAGAAGTTATCGATGGTAACAATCCATCGATGAACAAGTTTTTATTTGCAGCCAATGAACCTGCAGCGCCTGGAGCAGCAAGAGAAAGATCAGCAGAGCTTCCTGCAGCATCTAGTATTGTGCCATTATTAAATACCAAAGCACTATCGCTTAAATAATCCAAATCATTACTAACATTACCACTAGCTACTGTATATAAAAATCTGAGAACTGTGGTGCCACTTCCACTGCTATATTCTGCATAAGTATCTTGAGTTCCAGTCTCTAAAGATATTCTTGGCTTACCAGATGTAGTATCTACAAAAGCAGCTTCACTAAACGTGATAAGCATTAGAATTACATCACCAATTTTGTAAACGGAATCAGCTGAAGTCGACGAAACAGAAAATACTGTAGGAACAATTCCATCTATAACTAATGCTTTATTATCACCTAGTGACCCACTCCCACCTGGCTCAGGTAAGGTCATGATTGCATTATTACCTGCAGCATCTTTTATGCTTCCTTCATTTAAACCAAGAGCAATAGAACCAACATAATCTAAATCACTAGCAACTTCACCAGCAGATACGGTGTATGTAAAGGTCAATATAGATGCGCCACTACCTCTTGTATAATCTACTATCGCATCCTGATTTCCTGTCTCTAAAGAAATTTGCGGAGTGCCTACTGCGAATATCGCTTCATTAAACGTGATAGTAATTCCTAATGTATCACCAAGCTTATATAGGCCATCATTAACATTACTACTAACAGAATTTATAATTGGAATAACACCGTCAATTACTAGAGCCTTATTTCCTGCCAGCGAATTGGTAGAGTCGGCTTCTGGAAGGGATAGTTGAGCATCATTTCTCGCAGCATCTCTTACTGTCCCACCATTTAGAGAAAAAGCAGTAGTGCCAGTATAATTTAGATCAGGAGAAAAATGACCAGATTCAACAATATATTCAAATCCCAAAGTGGATGTACCACTACCAGAATTATAATATATTACAGCATCATTTTGACCGGTTTCCAATGTAAGAGCTGGAGCTCCAGTTACTATTACCACCTCTGAAAAGATAATATTTATTGCTAAGGTATCTCCAACAATGTAAGCAGAGTCTAAAGTTGAACTATTTACAGAGCTAATAACAGGCGCAGCGCCATCTATAACTAATGACTTGTTTGCTGATAGTGAACCAGCAGATCCTGGAGGAATCAAGGTTAATGTAGCATTATTACCAGATATATCTCGTATGGAACCGCCATTTAATATTAATGCAGTGGTGTCAGTGTAATCTAAATCATTGCTTGTATTTCCTAGTCCAACCGTAAACTTGAACATCAGTGTAGATGACCCGCTACCACTTCTGTAATTCACTAATACATCCGTACCACCAGTTTCAAGAGATAGCTGTGGAACTCCAGTAACGTTTACAATTTCACTAAAGGATACAGAAATATCCATCGTATCACCAGTGCTATATATACCATTTACCGCATATGTAGATACGGAATCAATTATTGGGACAATACCATCAACCTGCAACGCTTTAGCAGCAGCAAGTGATCCTGATGATCCTGGATCCGGCAAGGTAAGAACTGCTCGGTTACCAGATTGATCATTGATTGTACCATTATTTAATAAAAGTGACGTGGTGCTATCATAATCCAAATCACTAGAAACATGTCCAGTTGCAACCACATATTGGAAATTCAATAAAGTGGTACCAGCACCACTTACATACTCTGCTACACCATTCACATTCCCTACTTCAAGAGATAGCTGAGGAACTCCAGTTACATTTATAACATCACTAAATGTGACTCCAATAACTAGTGAATCGCCAACAATATATATACCATCTACATTTGTAGATGTAACAACTGTGACGGTGGGTACTGATCCATCCACAATAATATCTTTATTTGAAGATAATGATCCTGTGGAACCTGGTTCAGGAAGTGTTAAAATAGCGTTATTTCCACCATTATCTCTAATTACACCACCATTTAAAACCAATGCATTTGTACTTGTATAATCAAGATCTGCGCTAAAATTCCCATCTAAAATCGTATAATTAAACGTAAGTGTATCTGTGCCAGACCCAAGAGAATAATCTACAACCGTTCCACCTAATTGACTGACTGCCCAAGTTGCACCATTATTTAATGTTGCGTCGTGGCCATTGCCTGTTGCATCAACAGAACTATTACCGGTTCCTTCATTTAACTGTAAATACATTACAAGATTAGCGGAAGAAATATAATTACTAGAATTTGACGTTAGATCCAGTGAAGCGTTACCATTATATAACGTCAAAGCTTCTTCAGCGCTTAACCCACTATTCCAAACAGCAAATTCATCAATATCACCATTAAACCTTTCACCTCCATAAGAATCTCTTCCTATACTTATTCCATTGCTAGAATTTTGATATCCACTATTGCTCCTTGATGCTTCAAGAATACCATTTAAATACAAGTAGGTAGTTCCACTTACTCGCGCAAGAGATACGTTGTACCAAGTATTGGCACTAAGGACAGTGCTTCCTGAAAAGCCTGATGGAGCCCAAGCAGATAGTCTTCCTGCAGAGCTTACCTGTATTTCATAGTTTCCTGATCCACCTCGCTTACAAAAGATTTGTCTTGCAGCTCCAATAGCATCCACCTTAAACCATACAGACACACTAAAATCAGCTGTACCAAACTGTAGGGAACTATGATTAGGAATAAATGCGTAATCATCACTACCATCTAGATCCAATGCGTACCCTCCAGTAGATAATTGTATCTGCGGTGTATCCGTAACAGTTACATTTTCCGTAAATACAAGATCTATTGGAATAAGATCACCCGTTATATAATTTCCATCAGCAACCGATGAAGTCACACTGGTCACCTGTGGCACACCACCATCAATTACAATATCTTTATTAGCCCCTAAAGATCCAATCCCACCAGGGGTTGGTAATGTAAGAGTTGCTGTATTCCCGGCAGCATCAGTAATTATTCCACCATTTAATTCCAACGCAGTTGTGCTAACATAATCTAGATCATTACTATTCTGTCCCATTTCAACAACATATCTAAATGAAAGAGATGTGCTCCCATCACCAGAATTATAAGTTGCGATTCCATCAATTGATCCTGTTTCTAAGGTTAATTGAGGAATACCAGTCCCAGTTCGTGAAAAAGAATAAACTGGCTCATCAACATTCTGCTCAGCAACCATATCACGGATTTCCCACTCCTGATAACCATCTCCTAAGAGTTTATTTATTTCATACTGAGAATCGTAATCATTTCCATCTGAATCAGCTGTTACACGACTGGAAATATCTTCAACAGAGACCGTATAATTTCCGTTACTAGTGGAATATCCATCCACGATAATATAGTATGTGCCAGCAGAAAGCTGGCAATTGGGAAGTGTAGCATATAGTCCGTTATATGAGCAGCTATAATCATCATTATAGTATCCAGCAGACGTACCTACACACTGACCATTGGCAGTAAATATCTGTAATTTGCTATCATAGTTTGTTCCGCTGTTACAAGTGGTAACAGAAATTGTTGTTGCCTCTGATAAATGTAATGTATACGCTACATCTGCATTATCGCTACCACTCACATCCCAATTGTTTTCTTGTCCAGTATTATAGTATGAATGCGTATAAGGAAAACTGGTTATTAGAAAATCACCGCAACCAAGACTTGCGGTTTCGACTGTCATATTTTCATTAAATTGAACTGATATATCCAGTGTGTCCCCAACATTATAAAAACCATTGTTCATACTGGAAGTCACATTAATAACAGAAGGCAATACTCCATCAACAACCAAAGATTTGGAGCCACTTAACGATAAAGAATCGCCTGGATTAGGCAATGCTAAGTTGACATTATTACCTGATGCATCTCTGATTGTACCACTATTTAATGAAAGGGCATTTACACCAGCATATCCAAGATCGCTGCTTGTGTCTTCAGTCGCAACAGTATAAGTAAAGATTAATAAATCTGTCCCTGTTCCACTGGAATAATCTGCTGTTGCATCGCTTGATCCTGTTTCCAGTGTTAGTTGTGGTGTGCCTGTAACTGTAATAATATCATCAAGAGATATGGTAATAAAAATGTTTTCATCTACGCTATAGGCTCCATCATTTGTTGTAGATGTTACCGATGTAACTACTGGCACTACACCATCAACAATAAAAGCTTTCGCATATCCCAGTGATCCTTCAGTTCCAGGTAAAGGCATGGTTAGTACAGCATCATTCCCACTTGCTTCTTTAATCGCACCACCATTTAATAATAATGCTTGAGAACGGGTATAATCTAAATCAGCTGAATAATGACCATTGGAAACAGTATAATCAAATGTCAAACTACTTGTACCACTACCACTGGTGTAATCCACTACATTTCCCCGCAATGGACTAGGGCCCCATGTCCCATTGTATAATGTACCATTGACTCCACTAGATGAATGATCAACTACGACGTTTCCCAAACCTTCATCCATAGTATAATAACGTATTAGATCAGAGGCGGATGTATAATCTCCAGAGTTCGTTGCTGCAGATATAGAAACACCGCTATTATACAACGCGGCTATTTCCGTACTATCAAGTTGACTGTCCCATATGGCAACTTCATCCATCAACCCATTGAAATATCGAGAGGAGCTAAAACTTTTGTGAATCCCAAGTAAAAAATCACCAACGGTTGTTTCTACGTTTGCATTATTTGTATTTGCCTGTATACCATTCACAAACCAAGTAACGGTATTTGAAGAGTTATTATGTACGAGGACTACATTATACCAATGATTAATTTCCGATACGACACCAGATAAACGCTCTCCTCCACCTAACCAGGTTCCAAATTGATTCGATCCATTTTTTACATATATAATACTGCGGCCATTACCACTAGCATCCATTTGTTGAAATATATTTTTTTTGGAATCGGAATAAGCATTGGATTTAACCCAAAGCGACAGAGTAAAATCTGTTGTGGACGGATTAAAACCTGTCATACGGACATAATCACCATTTCCATCAAAACTTAAACTAGTTCCACCTGTGTTTATTTCTAATTGGGGAGTTCCGGTTACTGTCAATGCTTCGCTAAACGAAACTGTAATTGGTATAGCGTCACCCAAATTATAGGTTCCATCTGATGACGTAGATGTAATACTATTTACTACTGGAGCTCCTCCATCAATAATAATTGCTTTGTTCGCACCCAAAGATCCAGCGGCTCCTGGAACAGGTAAAATTAAATTTGCACTATTTCCATATGCATCTGCTATTGAACCACCATTTAAAAGTAATGCAGTGGAATCCTGATAATCCAGATCAGCACTGTTTTCACCTGCAGACGTAGTATAATTAAACGTGATGGTATTCGATCCTGAACCTGACGCATAATTCGCAATAGCATCAGAAGCTCCCGTCTCCATTATTAGCTGTGGTATCCCTGTAACAACTACATTTTCATTAAATGTAATCGCAATAGGGATCACACTGCCCACATCATACACACTATCTGCTGCTGTAGATGAGATAGAAGAGACAAGAGGACCAAAACCATCAACAACCAACGCTTTATTAGCTGACAATGAACCTGTAGCTCCTGGAGTTGGAAGTGTAAGTGTAGCATCGTTTCCAGATGCATCTCGTATGGTACCACTATTCGCATCCAATGCATCAACACTTAGATAATCCAAATCGCTACTGGAATCACCAGCCGTAACAACATATTGAAATGATATGATATTTGTTCTATGACCACTTACATAATAGGCAGCGCTATCTCCTGCTCCAGTTTCTAAAGTAATTTTTGGAATTCCAGTTCCGCCAGTTCGTAATGTGGAAATAGGATCCAGATCATTATTATTTAAAAACTCATCTACCTCCCAAGACATATATCCATCGGCTCGAAGCTTTGTTATTTCATAATCACTATCATATCCAATGGTATTAGCAAAACGAGGGTAATCATCCATTCCTGGTAAATTCATATCAACAGTATTTTCTTCAGAACTATTTCTTCCACTAACAACTGAAATATCTACTTGATAATTACCTGTTCCACCTCCATAACCATCCACAACAACATAGTATTGACCTGCTTCCAATTGACAACTAGGCAAGGAGGATCTTAACCCGCTATACGTACAGCTATAATCATCATTGTAATAATTTGTTGCTACCGGTGTACATTGATCATTGGCAGTAAATATCTGAAGTTTGGTATCATAATTACTATAAGCTGCACAAGTAGTAACGCTTATCGTTGTTGCCTGGGATAAATTCAACGTATACGCAATATCAGAACCATCGCTTCCACTTACATCCCAATTGTTCGGTTGACCAGCATTGGAATATTGTGCAGTAAAAGGCAAACTACTTATTAAAAAATCACCACAACCGATTGTACCGGTAGTCACATTCACTGTATCATCAAAAGTAACGGAAACATTGATCGTGTCTCCTGTTCCATAGGCGCCATCTGCTGTGGTGGAAGTAACGTTGGTAACTGTTGGTGCATTGGTATCAATAACTAAATCTTTATTTGCACCTAATGAATTTGCTGCGCCTGGAGCAGGAAGGGTTAATGATGCATTATTATTATTTCCTCGGGCATCTTTAATGGTGCCACCATTTAAGGAAAGAGCACTAGAACTCTGATAATCCAAATCTGCAGAGGCATGACCAGCTGCAACGTTATACGTAAACAGTAATTGTCCTGTTCCGTTGCCACTACTATAGCTCAGTACGGCATCCGTGGCTCCTGTTTCTAGAGTTAATTGCGGGGTACCTGTAACCAAAACCTGATCACTGTAATTAACAAAAATGGGGATTTCCGTGCCCACACCGTAGGAACCATTATCTTGCGTAGATGTTACGGATGTTATTTGTGGGGCATTTCTTCCGGCGCTATTTTGATACCAGGCAATTTTATCATCATTATAGGATGCAGATATAATATCCATATCGCCGTCCCCATCCATATCTGCTGCAAAAACACTTCTTGCTTCATCAGCATTAGTAACAATATCTGCAGCTGTCCAGGAAGGATTCGCTGCACCATCATTCTCGTACCAGGAAATAGCGTCATCATTCCACGAAGCAGATACAATATCCATATCGCCGTCCCCATCCATATCTGCTGCAAAAACAGACTGGGCACCATTTGCGCTAGTTGCTATATCCGCAGCCGTCCAGGAAGGATTCGCTGCACCATTATTCTCATACCAGGCAATAGCATCATCATCTGCGGAAGCAGAAACAATATCCATATCGCCGTCCCCATCCATATCTGCAACCACTACTGATCTAGCACCATCCGCGCTGGTAGCAATATCTGCTGCTGTCCAGGAAGGATTCGCTGCACCATCGTTTTCATACCAGGCAATAGCATCATCTATTCCTGATGCAGATACAATATCCATATCGCCGTCCCCATCCATATCTGCGACCACTACTGATCTAGCGCCATCCGCGCTGGTAGCAATATCTGCTGCTGTCCAGGAAGGATCTGCTGCACCATTGTTTTCATACCAAGCAATAGCATCATCATTTTTCGAAGCAGAAACAATATCCATATCGCCGTCTCCATCCATATCTGCTGCAAAAACAGACTGGGCACCATCTGCGCTAGTTGCTATATCCGCAGCTGTCCAGGAAGGATTCGCTGCACCATTATTCTCATACCAGGCAATAGCATCATCTACTCCTGATGCAGATACAATATCCATATCACCATCATTATCTATATCTGCAATAAAAACTCCTGAGGCACCATCAGTAGATGTAGAAACAGTACTAGCAACAAATGATGATGTCGCTAGTCCAGAAGTTTCATTTGTAAAAACAATTACTTCATCATCATTCAATGCAGTAGCAATAATATCATTATCTCCATCATTATCCATATCGCCAGCATACACTGAGCGAGTACCTGAAACGCCAGTTCCAATTACAAATGCCGTAAAAGTTTGGCTTCCATTATTTTCATACAATGTGATTTCGTGATCATACGTGGATGACGATAAAACGTCTACATCTCCATCCTGATCAAAATCCAACGCATAAATATCAAAAGCACCATCAGCTGTTGTGGATATGGTACGAGCAGTAAAACTTTGGGATCCATTATTTTCATACCAGGCGATCTTATCATCATAGGATGAAGAGGAAAGCACGTCCATATCACCATCACTATCTACATCAATTGCAAAAACTGTATTCGCTCCATTGGCGTCGGTCGATATGGTGCGCATAGTAAAACTCTGAGAACCGTTGTTTTCATACCAAGCAATTTCATCATCATTAATAGAAGCAGATAAAATATCCATATCGCCATCACTATCTACATCTTCTACATATACAGAAGCTGCTCCATCCGCAACTGTTGTAACAGTATGACTAGTAAAACTTTCAGACCCATTATTTTCAAACCAAACGACCTGATCACTGCTATAGGAAGATCCAACAACATCCATATCTCCATCCCGATCAATATCTGCAGCATATACATCATAGGCATAGGACATAGAAGTAGAAATCGTATGAGCAGTAAACGATTCAGATCCATTATTTTCGTACCAGGCAATTTTGGACTCATAATAATTGGCGCTTAATATATCCATATCACCATCGGAATCAATATCTTGAGCATAGACAGCCATCGCTCCATTTGCTGAAGAAGTAATTACATGACCTGTATAACTATTTCCAGTATTTTCATACCAGGCAACAGTATTATCATATAATGAGGCACGTATAATATCCAGGTCACCATCTCCATCCACATCTTCAACATGATGACCCCATACACCATCCGCTGAAGATGAAACAATACTTTCAGTAAAAGCTGGAATTGCAAAAAGGTTTGATGTAAAAAGAGCTACAAGTAAAAAGCCAGGAATAATATTATGTGAACGGTTTCTTACCATATGGAAACCACTCCAGGAAAAATATGCTCGACTACTGAGTTATTATATACGTCTCGAACAGTGCTTTCTGATGTGATGATAATTGGACGTTGCCCAATTTCTCCAATATGTTCAAAAACTAACCGAACAACATTACCTGTTCCTGATACACCCGTCACTGATCCCCCAGCAACGCCCAGATCTAATCGAAAATGACCATTTTCTGGATCACTATCTACAAAATTAATTAAATGTCCGGAGCTTTGGAGAAGAAAATCAGTAGAATCGCTTTCTAAATAATAATTTTGTAACTGCATAAAGCTGTTATCATAAGAGACTTCCAAATGTATCCCCATAAAATCCGTTACATCAATTAATTTTGCATTTACATAAAAAACACCGCCAGAATCGGCAAAAACTTGTCCTGGTGAAATCAATAACTCTGTGCCTTCATACACATGCACAGAAAATGAAATATCTGGCCAACTTTCTTCCTGAATATTCGTAGGATACTTTGACATTATTTCGATTTGATAATTGCTATCTTCCAAATAATCCAACTGCAATACATGCAATCCACTCAATGTATCAAAATTCCAAAACCCAAGCTGCCTTTCCATAAGAACATTTCCATTATACCATGGTGCCCATGTTAGAGTATTAAGACGATATCGATAATAAATTCTCTCTGCATAGTCAACTTCATGAGTAGGGTCGTAATAGTAATTGGGATCACTGTGTCGCCAGGTTATTACTGTAGAAGATGAATCCAGTATCATTCCAGAAATAGGACCCTCAATAATTTCTGTATCCGGTAGGGAATATTCATCATCAGATGGATCAAATAAATTGACAACTTCAATTGAAGCAACTTCCAATTGTCCGCACGAGTATACCATCAGTAATAAAACTGATACCAAAAAATTAATAGTTTTAAAGCTTCTATTCGAAGGCATAATTAATCCGAATTTAACTAGCTAATTTACCGACGATAAACCTTTATCATTGTGACGATCATCACAGAATATATAAATAAGAATATGAACAAATAATTGAACAAAAATTATTTTTTCGTTAATACCCATACTCCATCCCAATCTTTCCCAGGTGAATTTTCTTTTAATTGATGGCAACGTTGTAAATAAACATTGGAAGGATTATCAGATCTTCCAGGAAACATGTCCTCTAGTTCATTTGAATTAGTAAATGCTTTAATTGCTTTATCCCAATCTTGATTAAAATACAATTCCTGGGCATGCATAAATGCCTCAACAACTGTCTTATCTATATCGCACATTTTTCCTTTTTCCGCAATTAATTCATATACTTTCACAGGTAATTGTTTTCCTTTTACACGAACGTAATCTAGGAATCTCCATTCAAATTTATCTTTCACTGATTCGTACGTGCTTTCATTTACCTGTATATAAATACCATATTGTTTTGCAGAAGCCTCTAGCCTTGCAGCAATATTTACTGTATCACCCATCATGGTATAATTCATGCGCATCTTTGAACCCATATTTCCAGTAACCATTTCTCCCGAGCTCAATCCTATTCGGTGCTGCATATTATGTACAATTTCAGGCCACCCTTCTTCATCGCGCCATTTATTTCGTAACGATTCTAACTTATCTCTCATTTCAAGAGCAGTCATGCATGCTTGATATTCATGATTTTTAACAGGAACTGGAGCTCCATAAAAAGCAACAATTGCATCTCCAATATATTTATCCAAAGTTCCATTTCTCAACAATAACACATCTGTCATATCTGTAAGATATTCATTCATCAAATTGACCATCTTTTCAGGCGCTAAAACCTCTGTAAAAGATGAAAAACTTTGTATATCAGAAAAGAAAGCAGTGTGGACGCCCGTTTCACCCCCTAGCTTTGGTTCCTGTTTATTCTCAAACATTTTATCGATTAGATCAGGAGATATATACTGACCAAAAGTACTCTTTAAAAATTTCTTATCTTTTTGTTCAACTAGGAAACTATATAATATATTTGCAAGATATGTTACTAGGACTCCCATGATTGGGGCAACCATAGGCACAACAAGACTCGATTGCATTACTGGCAAATCGATAGTAAACCAAGAATAGTTTTCCTTTACAAAATCTTTTGGTAATACAGATGCCATAATATCTTTCAAAAACCAACTTAAGTCATCAACAAATAACCCGCATACAACACCATAAAAAATAATGATTTCTAAAATGATTAAAATACCTGCAATAATAGGATTCACCATATCTAAAATAAAGAAAGCTATTAAGCTTAAGAATAAAATGAGGAGAAAATGAGACCATTGAAAATCATAAAAAAGATTCGTTAAGCGGCTACCAAAAACGTTAAAATAATTTGCATGTATAATTGTTTGGATTGCATTTGCATGGGTCTCCATCCCAGGAGTAAGCTGTTGAATACCGAAATAATTGTAATAGGGAGTTTTCTTAAAGTCATGAATGACCTCTATATTAACGCCTATAACAACTATTTTATTATAAAATGGAGTCTTTGTTACATCAAAGTCTCCACCTAATCCCATCATATCAATCATTTCTTGACGATCCATAGGGTCTTCAATTTCTTGAATCCATTCAGGAATTTCACCTGGTATAAATTGACTCATCCAATCAATATCTTCCATAGGATCACTTAAGCTGATATCTTCTGTATCAATTATGTATGCTAAAGAATATCGAGGAAATGTGCCCATCGCTGGATAGTCTTCTTCCAAGGGAAGTTTATAACCAGATGCCGGTCCATAATAATTAACAAGGAACGTATTACTATTTCCATGAGCATTAATTTTTAATCCTCCATAATTCCAGATATGATTATCTGGATCGAATCGAGGCATTGTTGTATCAGAAATACCAAGAAAAGACTTTACTGCTTTCAGGCCTAAGGTTAAATAAGCACGACCTGGCTGGTGGGATAATTCACTAAAAAGAGCATATCTTCTTGAAAAACCATCTGCGTCCATTTGATCATTTATAATTCCAGTTTCTGGTTCAGCTTTCATTATTTCCTCATGAGGGTTCGCAATATATTGTGGAGGTTGTCTACTCGCTTCACTTGCAACTTTTGTAGCGATAATAACTTCAGTGCCATATGCTTTCGCTTCTCTAATCGCTTCTGCAAAAATTTTATCGCCATGCCTTGGTATCAATTGTTTTAATTCTTCTGAGTTAATCTTTTCTGCGAAATCATGCAGGTATTCTGATTTTGTTTCAGGGGCATCAAACTGTATATCAAATGCAATAACCTTCGCTCCAGCTTGAGTTAAATTTCGTATCACTCTACCCCACACTGTTCCTCGGGGATATGGCCATTGCTCAGGCATTAATCGATACGCCTCATCATCTACCTCAACAAGGACTATATCAGTTCCCATATTTATATACGAGGAATCGCTTGCTGCCCAACCAGTCAACGGTCCTCTTACCTTTGTGAAACGAAAATCATAAGTTTTTAATTCTAAGACATCAAAGGATCCAAGAAGATGAAGAATACTTATAAGTAGGATTGATGAAAGCGTAATGGCTAAACCAACCCACTTTTCATTTAAATATTGCTTTAATGATTCCATATACTGCTTTAATGATTACATAAGGTCTAAAAATTATATCTAAACGACATAAGAATCCCTGATGTATTTAATTTTATTTCTTTTGACGTTTCATTTATTACAGCTTGTAATTGTCCTGTGAAAGATAAAGTTATATCCTGACGTAGCTTATAATCGGCACCTCCACGAAAATCAAATATACTTGAAACTGTTGTTAACGATTTATTCCGTATATAGGAAAGGCCCCCAGTTAAGTTGATTTTATTATTTTGAAGAGAGTATTTACCCTTAAGTCCAAATGTCTTCCAAGAAATAGTGTTCTTTATCGTATTGCCTTCCATATCTAAGCTAGGAATAAGTAAATCCATTGCGCTCAAATTCAGCATCGTTCGTAATGGGGATTGAAATCTAGAAACAATAGATACTGTTATTGATTTCGAATCACTCCCTGAAAAGAAATAACCAGAAGCCCGATCTCCCGATAATTTATCTGTATTAATAACTGTATTATAATTAAGAACTAGATTATGTTTAATTGAACGATACGTCACTGGATAATTCAGAGACAGCAATACATTTGTTGCTCTATTATCATCTCTATTATCTACCAAAGATTCTCCTATTCTATCTAAATCTTCTTTTTCGTTATTTTTACTAATCGATTGAATATTAAGTATATAGGAAGGAGCTCCTGCACCGGGCAAAAAAGATAAATTCATCGTTAAAGTATTTGTATTTAGAGGATTAGCAACGGTTTCAAGGATTTTGTTATCCCTATGCTTAAATCCTGTTGTCAACATTAGTTTTGCATCTAAAAGAGCCATCCGATTCGTAATTAAAAACTCTCGAATATTTGAAGCTAGAAATGGATTTCCTAATGATACAAACTCAGGTCCAACCTGTCTGTATTCTACAATAAACTTACTTAAAGGATAGTTACCAGCAAGCTTCATATTAAATGCTGAAGATGGCATATTGATAATTGAAGCAATAGGATGTTCTTCAATAGACATTACATCAATTGGAACCAATGGTGTCATATTAATATTTACAGTAAAAAGATCACTAAAGCCTAATGGGTCAGGAAGATCTTTTGTTTCAATTAGTCCACCTTGAATAATTATACCATTATCATCGTACTGCCTTCCAATTATTCCGTCAAGTGAATCATCCAAGGCAATATCCATCTCACTTAATGACATTGGTCCTTCCCATATATCACGATTAAAAAAACTCATATTCCATGTAAAAGTAAAATCTAGTCTACGCTTATCCATAATCGTTCCAATATCAAAACCAACGACAAGATTATCTTCAGGATCACGGTAATTCCATTTTGTATCAGTCAAATCAACTAACGAATTATTATTCTGGGCAACTTGTAAAAATTCATCATATGTATAATTACCTGTAGACATATCCATTGACAAACCAGCATATGCCGAACTATCAACATTAAAGGTTCCATAATCATCTATTGCAAGATCAATGCTTCCAATATCATCTTTGGCTTTTAAATAATGTAACCCAAATTTAAATCTGGAAAATAATTCTCCAGAAAACCGCATTGCTGAAATATTTCTTTTAAATGTATAGCCTGTTCTTTCCAGAAAAAAAATAGGGTTACCTGTTGCAGAATCAATTGAAGTTTCATTATTCATCAATAACAAACCACCATCAACTCCACCTAAGCGCTGTACAGGACTATTAAGTTCACCTGATACAGATTGGACCTTTAACCATTTCAAATCTAAATCAATCCCCATTCCTCTAACTCTTCTACCATCAATTGTAAACTGAGATAATGATGGGTAAAAATCTCCTGTATATAAATTAAGATATTTCCCAAAATATAAGTTTCCAGAAAACCGATTGAGTGGCTGCGCAAAAGGAGAATCTCTGGTGTTTAATCTTGTAGTACCTTTAAAACCTGCCCATTTTAAGTCCAAATTGAATTTACCATTAATTTCAGAGTATGATACTATCTGCTCACCTGATGCCTGCGCAGATGCACGTCCATCTACTTTACCACTATAAGAGATTTCATCCATGATAGACCATTCACCTTTATCTGTATTAAACATCCACGACAATGGTCGTATAGGCTGATCATATTTTGTCATG
>Ga0257111_1000011_pt1 | contig 74616 bp, 77 predicted proteins | sample LP_taG_6_FD_191567 | JGI IMG/M metagenome (GOLD analysis project Ga0257111, IMG submission 191567) | Marine microbial communities from Northeast Subartic Pacific Ocean, Canada - LP_J_2015_P26_500m | ecosystem: Environmental > Aquatic > Marine > Oceanic | place: Canada: Northeast Subartic Pacific...
CGACCTGGTGGAGGCCGGCGTCATCGATCCGGCCAAGGTGACCCGCGCTGCGCTGCAGAACGCTGCTTCCATCGCAGCCCTGCTCCTGACCACCGAGGTGCTCGTGGCTGACAAGCCCGAGCCCGAGCCGGCCATGCCGGCCGGCGGCATGGACCCGATGGGTGGCATGGGCGGAATGATGTAACGATCCCCACGGATCGTCGTCGGTGGCCGGGCCAATGGCCCGGCCACCGACGTTTTCGGCTGGTTTCGGGTCGCTTCCCGGGGCGTAGCGGCCACGTGTCAGCCGGTACGGTGACCCCCATGATGGAAGACCGCCCGGAAGCGGACCCGAGGAAGTTGGCGGGTCAGTTCGATGAGTGGCTCCGCGGCGAGACTCTTGTGGGTCGGATGCTGGCCAACCTCAAGACCGGGCGGCTGCCCGATCTCCTGAGTGCCTGCGTCGACGGTCCGGCCGGGAGGCCGGCCGAGGCCCTCGCCGAGCTCTGGAACGGCTGGGAGCAGGGCACGACCCTGCCATTGGTGGTTGCCGAGGGCCTGCGTGATGGTGGCCTGACCCAGTTCCTGGTCGATCTCGGAGACGTGGCCCGGGTAGGGGAATGACCCCGGTCGGAGTCCCGGAGCGCGGCGGACTCCAGGAGATCCCCCGGCCTGATGGCTGGCTACTCGGCGAGCCTGCGCCATGGGCGGCACTGGAGGACCGGTTCCTCACCCTCGACGGGGTCCTCGGGGTACTGGACGGTCGGCGTCCGGTGGGTATCCGGGGACGACCAAGGGGAGATGAACGCGAGGCCGGCGTGCTGGTGGCCCTGTACGACGATCCCGAGGGTGGCGGCCCGCACGTGGTCCTCACCCGGCGATCGTCGCGGCTGGCCTCCCACTCGCACGAGGTGAGCTTTCCTGGTGGTCGCCGCGATCCCGGCGACCCTGACCTGTGGGCGACAGCCCTGCGCGAGGCCAACGAGGAGATCGGCCTGGACCCTGGGGCGCCTCGCCTGGTGGGGCGGCTGGACCCCCTGGTGACGGTGGGTTCCCGGAGCCTCATCCATCCGTTCGTGGCCGTGCTACCCGGACCACCGGACCTGGCACCCAACGCGGCCGAGGTGGAGGCCGTGCTGCTCGTGCCGCTGGCCGAGCTGCTCCTCGACGAGGTGTACCGGGAGGAGGTGTGGAGCCGGTTCGACGTGCCGTGGATCATCACCTTCTTCGAGTTGCAGGGCGACACCGTGTGGGGGGCCACCGCTGCGATGCTCCGCCAACTCCTGTCCCTCTCGTTGGGTGTCGACGACCGACGTAACTACCGTGTCGATCCGTGACCGATCCGATGATGCCTGAGGTGCCACGCGGCCCCGACCACATGACCCCCGACGAGTTCCGGGCCGCCGGCCATGCGACCGTGGACTGGATAGCCGACTTCCTGGCCGGCGTGGCCGATCGGCCGATAATGCCCGATGTGGCCCCCGGGGACGTACGGGCGTCGTTGCCGCCGTCGCCTCCGCTGGTGGGCGAGCCGTTCGATGCTCTGTTGGCCGACGTGGACAGCCTCATCGCCCCTGCCGTCACCCAGTGGCAGCACCCCGGGTTCTACGGCTACTTCCCGGCCAACTCGTCTCCGCCCGCCGTGCTCGGCGAGCTGGTGTCGGCGGGCCTGGGCGTGCAGGGGATGCTCTGGTCCACCAGCCCGGCCTGCACCGAGTTGGAGACGCACGTACTGGACTGGCTGGCCGAGGCGTGTGGCCTTCCCGACAGGTTCCGGTCCGATGGGCCGGGTGGTGGCGTCATCCAGGACTCGGCGTCGTCGGCCTCGTTGTGCGCCGTGCTGGCCGCCCGGGATCGCAGCGGGGGGTCCGACGCACTCCCCGGCCTGCGTGTCTACACGTCCAGCCAGGCCCACTCCTCGATCGAGAAGGACGTCCTGGTGGCCGGCTTCGGGCGCCACCAGTTGCGGGTGGTGCCAGTCGACGACGGCTACGCCATGGACGCCGATGCCCTGGCCTCGATGGTCGCCGCCGACATGGCCGACGGCCTGGTCCCGTGCCTGGTGGCTGCCACGGTGGGTACCACCTCGTCGGGCGCCGTGGACCCGGTGGCCCGCATCGCCGATGTCGCCTCCGCCGTCGGGGCGTGGGTGCACGTGGACTCGGCCTGGGCCGGTTCGGCCACCGTCTGCCCGGAACACCGTGACCTCCTGGATGGTCTGGACAGGGTGGACAGCTACGCCTTCAACCCCCACAAGTGGCTGCTCACCAACTTCGACTGTTCGGCGTTCTACGTGGCTGACGCAGCCCCGCTGGCGGCATCCCTGTCCATCGTCCCGGAGTACCTTCGCAACGCTGCCAGCGATTCCGGCGAGGTGGTTGACTACCGGGACTGGCAGGTCCCCCTGGGTCGCCGCTTCCGGGCCCTGAAGCTCTGGTTCGTGATGCGCTCCTATGGGACCGATGGGCTGCGGGCCCACATCCGGGCCCACGTTGCAGCGGCGGCCACCCTGGCCGACCGGGTACGGGCCAACCCCCGCCTGGAGATGGCGGCGCCGCTCTCCCTGGGGCTGGTGTGCCTGCGCCACGTGGATGGCGACGAGGCTTCGGAGCGGCTCCTGGCCGCTGTGAACGCCACGGGCGAGGTGCTGCTGACGCATACGAAGCTGGACGACCGCGTCGTGCTGCGGGTCGCGGTGGGTGGCACGTGGACGACGGCGGTCCACGTGGACCGGCTGGCGGACCTCTTCGACGACCTGGCCTGAGGCCCACAGGGGATCGATCGCCCGGACGTCCGACGATTGTTGAAACAGCAGGTCAGGCTGGCCGCGACGGCTGGGCGGGAGTGGCTACAATCGACCCTTCTCCGGGGGCCGCCGCCGAGGCCCGACCGGGCGGAGCCGGCGTTGGAGCCGGCGGGGAGTTGACATGGCCGAGATAGAGATTGGGCTGGGCAAGAGCGGTCGTCGCGCCTACGGGTTCGATGACATCGCGATAGTCCCCAGCAGACGCACCCGGGACCCCGAGGACGTCGACATCAGCTGGCAGATCGACGCCTACCGCTTCGAGCTGCCGCTCATGGCCTCGGCCATGGACGGCGTCGTCAGCCCGGCCACAGCCATTGAGGTCGGTCGCCTGGGCGGCGTGGGCGTGCTGAACCTGGAGGGTCTCTGGACCCGCTACGAGGATGCCGACTCGGTCCTGGACGAGATCGCCGAACTGCCCGTCGAGAAGGCGACCAGGCGAATGCAGGAGCTCTACCAGCAGCCCATCATCCCGGGCCTGGTGACCGAGCGGATCCGTGAGATCAACGATGCCGGCGTGGTGTCGTGTGCCTCGGTCACCCCGCAGCGCACCGCCGCCCTGCTGGACCACATCTTGGCCGGCGAGCTGGACATGCTGGTGATCCAGGGCACCGTGGTCTCCGCAGAGCACGTGTCCAAGACCATCGAGCCGTTGAACCTGAAGACGTTCATCCGGCAGCTGGACATCCCGGTGATTGTGGGTGGTTGCGCCACCAACAAGGCGGCTCTCCACCTGATGCGCACGGGCGCCGCCGGCGTGCTCGTGGGCGTCGGTCCCGGCCATGCCTGCACCACCCGCGGCGTCCTGGGCCTGGGCGTGCCACAGGCGACCGCCATCGCCGACGTGCGGGCGGCCCGGATGCGCCACCTGGACGAGACGGGCGTCTACTGCCACGTCATCGCCGATGGCGGCATGGCAACCGGTGGTGACATCTCCAAGGCCATCGTCTGTGGTGCCGATGCCGTGATGATCGGTTCGCCGCTGGCTGCAGCTGCGGAGGCACCCGGTCGCGGCTACCACTGGGGAATGGCCACCTTCCACCCGACCCTGCCCCGGGGCGCACGCGTCCAGACGACCACCAGGGGCACGCTGGAGGAGGTCCTGCTGGGCCCGGCCAACGAGAACGACGGCAAGATGAACCTCTTCGGCGGGCTCCGCACCTCGATGGCCACCTGTGGTTACGTGGACGTGAAGGAGTTCCAGAAGGCAGAGGTGATGGTCGCTCCGGCACTCATGACCGAAGGCAAGGCGCTGCAGAAGTCACAGGGAGTGGGGATGGGGCACTAGCCCCGCCGACCTCGTTCCTCTGATGACCGACACCCCGGGCGGAAGCGCCCGCGCCACCGATCGGATACTGGTCGTCGACTTCGGGGCCCAGTACGCCCAGCTCATCGCCCGGCGTGTGCGCGAGGCCAACGTATACAGCGAGATCGTTCCGCATGACCTGTCGGCAGCCGAGTACTCCGCCCGCAGGCCTTCCGGGATCATCCTCAGCGGTGGTCCCGCCTCGGTCCACGTCGAGGGCGCCCCACGGATCGACCCGGGCGTCTACGACCTCGGCGTGCCCATCCTGGGCATCTGCTACGGCGCCCAGCTCATTGCCCACCAGCGCGGTGGCGTCGTGGGTCGCAACGAACGCGGTGAGTACGGCCGTACCGAGTTGACCGTCGACGATGCGGGCACTCTCCTGGCTGACGCCGGTAGCGGTACCCATCCGGTCTGGATGAGCCACTTCGACGCCATCACCGCGGCACCGGCCGGGGCGACGGTCACGGCATCCTCGCCGGATGCCCCTGTGGCGGCGTTCGAGTCGGTCGAGGCCGGCCTCTATGCCGTGCAGTTCCATCCCGAGGTGCACCACACGCCGTGTGGCCAGGATCTCCTCAGGCGCTTCGTCCGCGATGTATGCGGCTGCGCCGGCGACTGGACCATGTCATCGGTCATCGAGTCATCGGTGGCCGCCATCCGCGAGCAGGTGGGCAGTGGCCGCGCCATCTGTGGCCTCTCGGGCGGTGTCGACTCGGCGGTGGCTGCGGCCCTTGTGCACGAGGCCATCGGCGACCAGCTGACCTGTGTGTTCGTCGACACGGGCCTGATGCGCTCCGGCGAGGGCGAGCAGGTCGTGGAGGCCTTCGAGAAGACCCAGGGCATCGAGCTGGTCCATGTGCGGGCAGCGGAGCGCTTCTTCCAGAAGCTGGTCGGGGTGACCGACCCGGAGGAGAAGCGGAAGGCCATCGGCGAGCTGTTCATCCGCATCTTCGAGGATGCCGCCGACGGCATTGCAGACGCCCGGTTCCTGGTGCAGGGCACCCTCTACCCGGACGTCATCGAGTCGGGGACGAAGGATGCGGCGAAAATCAAGAGCCACCACAACGTGGGTGGGCTGCCCGACGACATGGACTTCCTTCTGGTGGAACCGCTCCGGAACCTCTTCAAGGACGAGGTCAGGTCCGTGGGTTCGGAGCTGGGCCTGCCCGACGAGATCGTCTGGCGCCAGCCGTTCCCGGGACCGGGGCTGGGTGTACGAATCATCGGCGAGGTCACCCCGGAGACAGTGTCGGTGCTGCAGGCGGCGGACGGGATCGTACGGGAGGAGATCAGCGCCGCGGGCCTGGAGCGCGAGGTCTGGCAGGCCTTCGCGGTGCTGCCCGACATCCGGTCGGTGGGGGTGATGGGCGACGAGCGCACCTATGCCCGACCGGTCATCATCCGGGCGGTCACCAGCGAGGACGCCATGACGGCCGACTGGGCGCGCCTTCCGTACGACCTCCTGGAGAAGATGTCCAGCCGCATCATCAACGAGGTGGACGGTGTCAACCGGGTGGCGTACGACATCACGTCCAAGCCGCCCGGCACCATCGAGTGGGAGTGACCCCGGGCTCCATGTCCCAGGGTGACAGCGCCGACACGATCGCGGCGTACACCTCGGCCTGTGCGTTCTTCGGCGAGCGGCTGGCCACGGTCACCGACCTGGACTGGGAGAGGCCAACGCCGTGTGAGGGTTGGGACGTCCGCACGCTGGTGGCCCATGTCGTCACAGGCGAGGCCCTTGTCGCCCAGGTGCTCAGCGGCGGTGGCTCCTGGGATGCCGACGTGGACCCCTCCGTGCTGGGCCTCAATCCGATGGCCGCCTGGCGCGGCACCGCCCTGGCCGCCCTGGACGCGGCATCTGGTGAGGGGGTGCTGGACGCGATCCACCCCCATGCCGTCGGCGACCTGCCCGGTGGGGTGATCGTCGGCTTCCGGGTGACCGACAACCTGGTCCATGGCTGGGACCTCGCCAGGGCATGCGGCACCGACGTGGACCTGCCCGACGGGCTGGCCGACCTCTGCCTCGACTTCTGGCTGCCGCTGGCTGGATCCGACGGCATGGGTGCCCATTTCGATGCTCCGGTCATGCCGCCCGAGGGTGCGTCTCCCGGCGTCCGGCTCCTGTCCTTCCTGGGTAGGACGCCATGATCGACCCGGTCGATGCGATGGTCTACGAGACGGGTCCGTTCTTCGACGAGGTCGACGGCATGTTCGTGCCGCAACCCGTCTCCGGGGGCCCGTGGGATCCCCGCCTCTTGCACGGTGGCCCGGTAGCCGGCCTCCTCGCCCACCTGGTGGAGTCGGTTTCGTCGCCGTCCCCGGTGCGAATCTGCCGCCACACGGTCGACATGATGCGCGGCGTTCCGATGTCTCCGCTCCGCCCCGAGGTGGAGGTGCTCCGGGCGGGACGGCGAATCCAGGTCGTGCGGGCGTCGCTCTTCGACGGTGCAGCCGAGGTGGCACGCTCCACCAGCCTCCGAATGCGCGTGGCCGAGGTGGTCAACCCGTTGGACCCGGTTCTGACCGCTCACCTGGAGGACGAGCCACACCCGATGCCGGCCCAGCCGTCGTTGCTGTCCATGGCCGACGTCGGCATTCCCGCCTTCCTGCGTGCCGTCGAGTTCCGCCGTGAGGGCGAGTTCCGGAGCGGTACACCCGGGCTGGTCTGGATGCGCATGCACAACACGATGGTTGCCGGGTACGACACCTCCCAGTTCGTGCGCCTCTCCACGATGGCCGACATGGCGTCGATGGCCGCCCAGTACCTCGACCACGAGGGTTGGACCACCATCAACGCTGACCTGAACGTGACCGCGTTTCGGGATCCCGTCGGCGACTGGATGGGGATCCGGGGCCTCCACAAGAACGACGGCGATGGTATTGGCCTCTCGGAGGCCGTGCTCTACGACCTCGGGGGTCGGGTGGGCCGGGCCACGGCCAGCATCCTCATCGAGCCTCGCTGACACACCGCTCCGGTTTGCGCCCGGCGACCGGTCGCCCCACGCTGGTGCGCAGCGTCCAGCCGAGGAGGCCCACGTGGCACAGCCCGATGACGAGAACCCGAGCCATCCGATACGGGTGGGCAGCATGCTCTACACCCTCGTGGACCCGGACCCGGGCCGCGAGGTGGCCTACAACCGGTGGTACGAGCGGGACCACTTCTACGGCGGCTGCATGGTTGGACCGTGGTGCCTGGCCGGCAGCCGCTGGGTGGCCACCCGGGAGCTGAAGGACCTCCGGTTTCCCGCGACCGGCAACTCGGTCAGCGATCCGGCCGACCGGGGCTCCTACCTCGCCATCTACTGGGTGGAGGATGGTCACCACGACGACCACTTCGCATGGGGGGCCGAGCAGGTGGTGAGGCTCTACAAGGCCGGTCGGGGGTTCCAGGAACGCCGGCACGCCCACACGGTCCTATACCGCCGTCTGGGCGACCGCTACCGCGATGCGGACCCGGTGCCCGTCGAGCTGGCCCTGGACCACCACTATGCGGGGATCGCAACCGTGGTCGTGGAGCCCGCCGATGGCGTGTCGACCGATGTCCTGGCCGCATGGGTCCACGACGAGGGCCTGCCTCCCGTCTTCGCCGATGGGCCGGTGGCCTCGTGCAGCAGCTGGAGTGCGGTCCCCAGGGACGCCATGACCAGCAACGCCCCGATGGACCTCGGCTCGCCGCCGATCGGTCCTGACGCCACACTCCAGGTCTTCTTCCTGGAAGACGACCCGAGGTCCTGTTGGGGCCGGTTCGTGGACTACGCCGCGCGGCTGGAGGCGTCGGGTCGGGGCCGGGTCACCTCGGCGGCGCCGTTCTTCCGCACGGTGGTGGGCACCGACCGGTACGCCGACGAACTCTGGTAGGTCCGAACCATCCGGTCGTACGCCGGAAGTCGGTCAGACGCCGGCCAGGGCCTCCACGACGGGGGCGAACTCGACCAGTGAGTCCTCGTTGAGGCCGATGTAGGTCAGGCCCCACCGCTCCCGCCAGGCCAGGAGGGTCTCGACGCACTGCCCGACCGAGCCGATCAGGACGTGCGGCGAGGCCAGGGCGGCTTCGGCATCGAGGCCCAGCGCCGGTGCCATGAGCTCCGCCAGGCCTTCCGGATCGTCGGTGATCTGGGACATGTGGACCCGTGTCTGGAGCTCGATGTCGACGAACCTGTCACCGGCGGCGTCGCGTATCCAGCCCAGCTTTTCGTCCGTGGCCTCGACGGTGGCCGAGGCGCCCGCCCGCTGGTCGATCACGCCGGCGGCCATGTTGGCGTTCAACCCGACGATGTCGGCCACGCTTGCCGCCAGCGTGAGCATCTTGCGGCCTCCGCCAGCCAGCAGGATCGGCGGGTGGGGGGACTGGACGCAGGTGGGCTGCCCGTCGTGGCCGCGCACCGTGTAGTGCTCGCCGTCGAAGTCGAACGGACCCTCGTCGAAGCATCGCTTCAGGATCTCCACGGACTCGGCCAGTCGGGCTATGCGGACGCTGGGCCGGTCCAGTTCCATGCCGGACTGCTCGTAGTCGGTGGTCTTCCAGCCTGCTCCCAGCCCCAGCTCCAGGCGGCCATCGGAGAGCAGGTCCAGAGTCGCTGCCTGCTTCGCCAGGAAGAGCGGATGCCGGAAGTCGTTTCCCAGCACGAGGGTGGTGAGCCGTAGGTCGCGGGTGGCCTCGGCGGTGACGGCCAGGGCGATGAGGGGGGCCATCTCGGCGTCCAGGTGGTCTGAGACCGAGAGGGCGGAGTACCCGAGGTCCTCTGCCCGCCTACCCAGCTCGCGCCATTCGGCGGCCAGACGAGGAGCGGAGGCCTGCACGCTGAAGCGGAAGGAATGAAGCACGGTGGTCCACCTTAGGCCACCCCGGAGAGTCGGTCGGAGAGTGCAGCCGGGCCTGTCGCCGGCCACCGGTAGGGTGCGACCGATGGCCTTCCGAGACCCGGATTCCGTGCCCGGCGAGGCGACTGGGAGCATGTCTGACGCTCTGGAGGACGGTCTGAACCCCGCCCAGGTAGACGCCGTCACCCACCCCTCCGGCCCGCTGCTGGTGGTGGCCGGTGCCGGGTCGGGCAAGACCCGCGTCCTGACCAGGCGGATCGCCCACGTCATCCTCGAACGGGGCGTGTCGCCGTTCGCCATCCTCGCCATCACCTTCACCAACAAGGCTGCTGGCGAGATGAAGGAGCGGGTGGCTGCGCTCGTGGGCCCCGTCGCCCATGACATGTGGGTGTCCACTTTCCACTCGGCCTGCGTCCGGATCCTGCGCCGTGATGCCGGACTGCTCGACTACCCGTCCCGGTTCAGCATCTACGACCAGGGCGACGCCGTCCGCCTGACCGGCTACGTGGTCAGGGACCTGGGCCTGGACGTCAAGCGGTACCCGGCCAGGGCCGTGAATGCCTCGATATCGGCCGCCAAGAACGAGGGCCGGTCGGCCGCCTCGTACGTGGAGCACGCCACGGGGCCGTACGAGCGCCGCCTCGGCGAGGTGTTCACCGAGTACCAGGCACGGCTCCTGAAGGCCGGGGCGATGGACTTCGACGACCTGCTCGGCAACGCCGTTCGCCTCCTGCGGAGCCAGCCCGACGTGCTGGAGCGCTACCGGAACCGCTTCCAGCACGTCTTCGTGGACGAGTACCAGGACACCAACCAGGTGCAGAACGACCTGGTGATGCTGCTGGGTTCCGCCCACCGGAACGTCTGCGTGGTCGGCGACAGCGACCAGTCGATCTACCGGTTCCGGGGTGCCGACATACGCAACATCCTGGAGTTCGAGCGGGCCTTCCCCGATGCCACGGTCGTCGTGCTGGACCAGAACTACCGGTCCTCCCAGACGATCCTGGATGCGGCCAACGCCGTCATCACGAGGAACCCGGGTCGCCAGCCGAAGCACCTCTGGACCGACGCCGGCCCGGGTGACCGGATCGTCCGCTACCGCGCCGAGGACGAGGTGGACGAGGCCCGCTGGGTCGTCGGCCGTCTCCGGTCGCTGCACGGTGAGGGCCGCCGGTGGCCGGACATGGCCGTCTTCTACCGGACCAACGCCCAGAGCCGCGCCATCGAGGAGCAGATGGTCAACCTCGGCGTTCCGTACAAGGTGGTCGGTGGTACCCGGTTCTACGACCGTCGTGAGGTCCGGGACGCCATGGCGTACCTGAAGTTGGCGGCCAATCCTGTCGACGAGGTGGCGGCGAGGCGTGTCCTGAACGTTCCCAGGCGCGGCGTCGGAGACACCTCGGTGGCCAGGGTCGACGCCCTCGCCGTGGCCGACGGTATCGGTTTCGTGGCCGCTCTCCGGGAGGCGGCCGCCGCCGGGGTATCGGGTAGGGCCGTAACCGGGATAGGGGACTTCCTGAACCTGCTGGACCACCTTTCCGACTCGGTCGACGACGGCCCGGCGACGGTGCTCTCGGCCGCACTGGACCGTTCCGGCTACCTGAACGAGCTGCGGACCGAGCACACGATCGAGTCCGAGGGGCGTCTGGAGAACCTGGCCGAGCTGGTGGGGGCCGCCTCCGGCTTCGATTCGGTGGATGATTTCCTGGAGCGGGTCGGCCTGGTGGCCGACACCGATGACCTGCCTGACGAGGCTGACGATGCCGGACAGGTCGTCCTAATGACGATGCACGCGGCTAAGGGCCTCGAGTACCCCGTGGTGTTCGTGGTCGGGATGGAGGACGGCGTCTTCCCCCACCTGCGCGCTCTCGGCGACCCCGACGAATTGGCGGAGGAGCGACGCCTGGCCTATGTGGGGATCACCCGGGCACGCGAGCGGCTGTTCCTCAGCCATGCGTGGAGCCGGATGCTCCACGGGCAGACCCAGTACAACCCGCCCAGCCGCTTCCTGGACGAGATCCCGTCGGACCTCATGGTTGAGGCCGAGGGAAGCCGCAGGGCCGGCGCCAGGGGTGGCGGGGGTGGTGGCGGTACATACCGCTCCGCGTCCGGGTCGTCCGGGTCCGGTTCGTCGGGCGGGGACGAACCGGAGGGCCTGGTGTTCGGCGGCGGTCGTGGCGGACCGGCCCGCGATCCCGGCCCGTCGTCCACGATGGCCCACGAACTGGGCCTTAAGGCCGGTGATGACGTGGTCCACCGGGCGTGGGGCGATGGCGTGGTGCTGTCGGTGTCAGGCGACGGTGACAGGGCCGAGGCCGTGGTGCGATTCGCCGGTAGGGGCGACAAGAGGCTGCTCCTGGCCTGGGCTCCGCTGGAGCGTCCGGAAGGCAGCTGACGGGCCTCGTCGGCGACCCGCTGGGCCAGTCGTGGCCGTTACGCTTCGACGGTGGCCGGCCCCTCTGGGTCGGTACCGGCCCGTGTAGCTCAGTCGGAAGAGCGATTCACTCGTAATGAATAGGTCCGGGGTTCGATTCCCCGCGCGGGCTCGTCCAGAGAAGACCCGTTCCACCCGGCTGCGTGCCGACGTGGGGCGACCGACCCCCTAGGATCCTCCCCATGAACGTGCTCGCAGGCGTCATCTGGCACTACTGGATGGCCGTACCCCTGGCAGTGGGTGGCATCGCCCTCACCGTCGCCACCGTGGTCGGCTACTTCCAGAAGGTCTCGTCGACGCGCTACCCGAAGCGCTGAGTCCGTCGCCGGTGCGGTCCGGCGACCCGCTGATGACGAAGACGACCGCAGCCTTCGTCGACTGGGAGCTGGCCGAGCGTGTAGCCATCAGGGTGGCTGATCGGGCGCCGTTCGGCGGAGCCCACCATCTCGATGGCCTGACGGCCGAGTTCGACGACCACACGGCCCGTGCCGAGGACCTGGTCCAGGCCACCACTGGCCTCCGTGCGCTCTCCGGCGACGCCCGTGCGCGTGTCGTGGGCCGGGCCGACTGGATCCGGGCCAACCTGGCCTCCCTGCAGCGACTGCTCCGTCCGCTCTTCGCGAGGATGGCCGACGACCCCGATGACGAGCCATCGCTGGTCTCGACCCGCCTCGGCGCACTCGAGCTGGGAGCGATGCTGGGCTGGATGTCGACCCGGGTGCTGGGCCAGTACGACCTGCTGGTGCTTGAGGACGAGGCCGCAGAGGACCAGGACATCGTCTACTACGTGGGTCCGAACCTGGTGGCCCTGGAACGTCGCTACGCCTTCCACGCACCGGACTTCCACCTCTGGCTGGCACTCCACGAGGTGACGCACAGGGCCCAGTTCATGGGCGTGCCATGGATGCGGGAGCACTACCTGGGCCTGGTCGATTCGCTGCTGGATGGTGCAGACGCCGAGTCGTTCGATCTGGTGGCCGCCCTGCGGTCGACCCTCGACAGGCGCCGGGCGGGTACGGCGGACCAGGGTGGTGGCGTGCTGGGTGCCATCTCGACTCCCGGGCAGCAGGCCACCATGGATCGGATCGGGGGCCTCATGAGCCTGCTGGAGGGCCACGGCGACGTCACCATGGACAGGGCCGGCATCGGCGTCGTCACCGGTGCCGACCGGTTCGCCAGGGTGATGGCGGACCGTCGGCGCTCCGCCTCGGGTGCGAGGAGGCTCTTCCAGCGCCTGGTCGGGCTGGAGGCCAAGCTGGCCCAGTACGCGCAGGGCGAGGCCTTCATTGCCGCCGTGGAGGCACACGGTGGCACGGTCCTCCTGGACAGGGTCTGGGAGGACCCCGACCACCTTCCCGACCTGGCCGAGATCCGCCAGCCCGGGCTGTGGATCGACCGGATGGTGTCCCTTCCGGTCGAGCCCCCGGTGGGTTGACCGCAGCCGTGGTCGCATCGGACCGGACACCCGCGGTGAGCGGCGTGCCGATCGTCGAGCTGCTGGAGCGGTGCAGGTTCCCCCCTCCCGGAACGGAGGTGGACTGTGCCGTCTCCGGTGGACCGGATTCCACGGCGCTGCTCGTGCTGGCCGTCGAGGCGGGGCTGGTGGCCACCGCCTGGCATGTCGACCACGGCCTCAGGTCCGAGTCGTCGGCCGAGGGTGCCATGGTCGCCCGGCTGGCGGCCGGCCTGGGTGCGACGGCACGGTGCGTGGAGGCGCCGGTGGGCGACGGGCCGAACCTCGAGGCGCGTGCCCGTGACGCCCGACGGGCCGTCCTGCCACCCGGCGTGCTCACGGGGCACACCGCCGATGACCAGGCCGAGACCGTGCTCGTGAACCTGCTCAGGGGGGCCGGAGTTCCGGGAGCCGCCGGCATCGGTTCGCCGGAGCGGCGGCCGCTGCTGGCGCTGCGCCGCCGTGAGACCCGGGCCCTCTGCGAGGACCTGGGCATCCAGCCCCTGGCGGATCCGATGAACGACGACCCGCGGTTCGTCCGCAACCGGATCCGGCACGAGGTGCTCCCGCTCCTGGCCGACGTATCGGGGCGCGATCCCGTCCCGCTGCTGGCGCGCCATGCGATGCGTGCCACCGAGGCCACCCACCTGCTCTCCGGCCTGGTAGCCGACGTGGATCCGACCGACGTCCGGGCGCTGGCCGAGATGCCCGACGACCTCGTCCGATTGGCGCTGCGTGGCTGGTTGACCCGGGGGGCCGACGGCCTGCCACCGGATTCGGCATCGGTCGAGAGGGTGCTCGACGTGGCACGGGGCCGGATCCGGGCAACGGAGGTGGTCGGCGGATACAGGGTGGTCCGCTCAGCAGGTCGTCTCTCCCATGGGCACAGGTAGGGTCGCTGCCGTGGCCAGCGACCAAGGGGCGTCCCTCTCCGCGGGCGGGTACTCCGTCGGCCGACTCCTCATCTCCGAGGATGACCTGCAGGCCAGGATCCGGGCGCTCGGCGAGGAGATCACCTCCGACTACGCCGGTCGGGCCCCGTTGCTGGTCGGGGTGCTCAAGGGTGCATTCATGTTCATGAGCGACCTTTCCCGAGCCATCGACCTGCCAGTGGAGTTCGACTTCATGGCCGTGTCGTCGTACGGCAACTCCACGCGCTCGTCAGGGGTGGTCCGCATCGTGAAGGACCTGGACATCGACCTCGCCGACCGGGACGTGATCATCGTCGAGGACATCATCGACAGCGGCCTGACGCTCAGCTACCTGCGTCGCAACCTGCTGGCGCGCAACCCGGCGAGCCTCGAGGTGTGTGCCCTGCTGGTACGCGAGAACCACCAGGTGGACGAGACGATCCTGCGCTACGAGGGCTTCAGGGTCCCGTCCGACTTCCTGGTGGGCTACGGGCTGGACGTCAACGAGCGGTTCCGGAACCTGCCCGACATCCGGGTGGCGACCGCCGTCTCCGACGCCGTGGGCGACGGCGGTGCGGTGTGAGCGACGCCGCGTCGCCCGATCCGGGGGACTTCGAGGTCGACCTGGCCCGCATCGAGGCCGCCGTGGCCGAGATCCTGGTGGCCATCGGCGAGGACCCCGACCGTGAAGGACTGCAGGAGACCCCGGTACGGGTGGCCCGCATGTACGCCGAGGTGTGCAGCGGCATCCACGAGGACCCCGCCGCCCACCTCATCAAGACCTTCGACGTGGACCACGACGAGATGGTCATGGTCCGCGACATCCCCCTCTACTCCCTCTGCGAGCACCACCTGCTGCCGTTCTTCGGGGTCGCCCACGTGGCCTACATCCCCCGGAGGGGTGGGATGATCACCGGCCTCTCCAAGCTGACCCGGCTCGTCGACGGCTACTCCCGGCGTCCCCAGGTCCAGGAACGGCTGACCTCCCAGGTCGCCGGCGCCATCCAGGACACCCTCGAGCCACAGGGCACGCTGGTGGTGATCGAGGCCGAACACCTCTGCATGTCGATGCGGGGGGTCCGCAAGCCCGGGGCGGTCACGGTCACCTCAGCCGTTCACGGCGTGTTCCGCGACGAGGTGTCCACACGCCTCGAGGCCATGCGGTTCCTCGAGGGTCGCCGCACCTGATCCTGCGGATTCTTCGATCGGTGGTTTCCGGTCGCCACTATGGTCGGTTCCATGTCCGTCCTGACCTCCGGCTCCGGTCCGGCCGCCCAGACCCCGGAACGTTCCGGGGGTCAGGTGATGGGCGTCCTGAACGTCACGCCCGACTCCTTCTCCGACGGCGGGTGCTTCCTGGATCCCGTCGTGGCCATTGCCCACGGTCGGCACATGATCGCCGAGGGGGCGGCAATCCTGGACGTGGGCGGTGAGTCGACGCGTCCCGGGGCCGAGCCGGTGGGGGTCGAGGAGGAGTTGTCCCGGGTCATTCCGGTGCTCGAGGGGCTCGCCGGCCTGCCCGAGGTTCGGGACGGATCGGTCCGGATCTCGATCGACACCCGCCACGCGGAGGTGGCGCGTCGTGCCGTGGCAGCCGGGGCTGGCGTCATCAACGACGTCAGCTCGACGCTGGACGGCGTCGCCGCCGAGCTCGGAGTGGGTTGGGTGGCCATGCACATGCAGGGCGACCCGCGGACCATGCAGCAGCAGCCCTCGTACGACGACGTGGCGGCCGAGGTGTGCGACTTCCTGGTCCGACGGGCCGTGAGGGCGGTCGACCTGGGTGTGGCCGAGGTGTGGATCGATCCGGGAATCGGGTTCGGCAAGACCACCGCCCACAACATGGAGATCATGGGTCGCCTAGATGAGCTGGTGGCTACGGGATGGCCGGTGGCCCTCGGGGTGAGCCGCAAGAGGTTCCTGGGTGACCTGACTGCCCGGAGTGACACCGGGGCCGCAGCGGGTCCAACCGACGGCCATCTGGAACCCACCGCACCGGACGATCGGCGGGAGGCATCCGTGGCCCTGGCCACCTGGGCGTTCCATCTGGGGGTCTCGCTGGTGCGTGCCCACGACGTGCGGTCGACGTTTCAGGCGGCAAGGGTGGTCGGAACACCCGGATCTCGGGCACGATGACGAGCGTGCGAGAGGACCATGACGGCAGGAGCCTGGAGGAGGGCCCGTGAGGGGCAAGTGGGCCAGGGGGATCGTGCCCCGGTCGTTCATCTGGATCATCAAGGACCGCATAGCGGTCAGCGAGCGTCCCGGCGGCTGCGGGGACGTCCATCGACGGGTCCGGCGCCAGGAGGAGATCATCTGGATCCGTGAGAACGGCTTCGACACGGTGCTCTCGTTGCTGGCCAGCGACCACAACCTGCACAACTACGACGAGCTGGACATGGCCTGGTCGCACATTCCGTTCGGCGGCGCAGGCGACGGCGCCCAGCGTCTCGACGACGTCCTCCGACGGATCGACGAGCTGACGACGGACGGGCGCCGGGTTCTGGTGCACCGCGAGGAGCTGAACGACGTGGTGTGCGGCCTTATGGGCGCCTACCTGCTGAGGGTCGGCCTGGCGCCGACGGGGCCCACGGCGATGTCGATCGCCGAGCAGTTGACCGGCAGGCCGCTGGGTTCTCCGGGTAGGGCGATCGTGGGGCTGGTGGCCCCATCTGATGAAGAGGCCTCAGGTTGAGCGACAGGATCGAGTTGCGGGGCCTGCGGGTGACGGCGACCTGCGGGGTGCTGCCCGAGGAGAAGGCGCGTCGCCAGCCGTTCGAGGTGGACGTGGACGTGCATGCGGACCTGGGTGCGGCATCGCTCAGCGACGACCTGGCCGACACCGTCGACTATGGCGCCCTCTGCGCCCTGGTGGCCGGCATCGCCGACGGCGAGGCCTTCGACCTGTTGGAGCGGTTCGCCGGGCGGATCGCCGAAGAGGTCCTGGCCGTCCCCGGGGTCGATGCCGCGACGGTGGTGGTACGCAAGCTGCGACCACCGGTACCGGAGGACCTCGCCACCAGCGCGGTTCGGATCCACCGCACGACATGAGCCATCGGGCCCTCCTGGCGTTGGGCTCGAATCTCGGCGACCGGTGGGCGAACCTGGGAGGGGCCGTCGCCGGGCTCCCGGACGTGGTGGCGGTGTCCCGGGTGTACGAGACGGCGCCGGTGGGGGGACCGGACCAGGGGCCATACCTGAACTGCGTGGTCCGACTCGAGACCGACCTGGATGCGCGTGCGCTGCTGGATGCCGCCCAGGAGAGCGAACGGTCAGCGTTGCGTGATCGCGGTGTCCGTTGGGGTCCGCGGACGCTGGACGTGGACGTCCTCTGGATCGATGGCCAGACGGTCCGGGAACCGGACCTGGAGGTGCCGCATCCCAGGATGTTCGAACGCGCCTTCGTCCTAGTGCCCCTGGGCGACGTGGCCGCCGATCTCGTGGGGGAGGTCCCGGACGACCAGGGAGAGGTCCTGGCCGTGGGTTCGTTGGATCCGGTGACGGGCACCCGGGGGGACTGACCGGTGCCGTCGTTCAGGGTCGTGGGTCCGGGGCGGGCTGGCAGGTCGCTGGCCGCAGCGCTGTCGGCGGCGGGTTGGGAGTCTGCTGGGCTGCTGGGCCGCGACGACGACCCGGCAGCGGCCGCTGGTGGCGTCGACCTGCTCGTGCTGGCCACCCCCGATGCGGCCATAGGCGGGGTGGTGGCCCGGGTGCGTCCGGTCCCCACGACCGTGGTGGCGCACCTCTCCGGGGCCACCGGACTCGGGGTTCTCGATCCGCACGTCCTGCGTGCGTCGCTGCACCCGTTGGTGTCGCTACCGGACGCCGAGGTCGGGGCGCGGCGCCTGGTTGGCGCCTGGTTCGCCGTTGCCGCCACTGAGCCGCCCGCCATGGACCTCGTGAATCGCCTCGTGGACGACCTGGGTGGTCGTTCCTTCCCGGTGGCCGATGGCGACCGGGCCACCTACCACGCTGCTGCAGCGGTGGCCTCCAACCACCTGGTGGCGCTGATGGGCCAGGTGGCCCGACTGGCCGATGCGGTGGGCGTACCACTGGAGGCCTATCTGGACCTGGCTGCCGGGTCGCTCGACAACGTCCGTGACGTCGGCCCGTCCGCAGCGTTGACCGGGCCGGCGGCGCGTGGCGACGAGGAGACCGTGGACGCCCACCTGGCGGCGCTGCCCGTCGACGAGAGCGCCACGTACCGGGCCCTGGCCGCCGAGGCCCGCCGTCTGGCTGGTCGTCCCGAACCCGGTCCCGGAACGTGAGCATCGAGGTGGTTGCCACCCGCGCCCTCCTGACCGAGCGACTGGATGCCGTACGCTCCTCCGGCGCGTCCGTCGGCTTCGTCCCCACCATGGGCTACCTCCACGAAGGCCACGGGTCGCTGGTGGACGCATCGGTGGCGTCCACCGACCTGACCGTGGTGTCGGTGTTCGTGAACCCCCTCCAGTTCGGCGCCGGCGAGGACCTGGCCTCCTACCCGAGGGACCTGGACGCCGACCTGGAACTGTGTGGGTCTAGGGGGGCTTCGCTGCTCTTCCACCCCGGGGTGGAAGAGGTCTACCCAGAGGGCACGGCCCTGCCGGCCGTGCCGGTCGGCGACGTGGCCGGCCCGCTGGAGGGGGAGCGGCGTCCGGGGCACTTTGCCGGGGTGGTTGAGGTGGTGGCCCGGTTGTTTCGTGCCGTGGGCCCCTGTCGGGCGTTCTTCGGCCAGAAGGACTTCCAGCAGCTCCAGGTGGTGCGCCGGATGGTCGTGGACCTCGGTCTTCCCGTGGATGCCGTGGGTTGCCCGACGAGTCGCGAGCACGACGGGTTGGCCAGGTCCAGCCGCAACGTCTACCTGACGGGAGCGGAGCGTGCCGCCGCCCCGGTGCTCCACCGGGCCCTCCGGGCGGGGGCTGCGGCGGTGGCCCTCCCGGGCTGGGACCGGACCGAGGTGGAGGCGATGATGGTGGGCATGCTGGCCAGCGAACCGACGGCATCGCCCGAGTACGCCGTGGTCGTGGACCCGGACACCCTGCTGCCGGCCGACGATCCGACATCCGGCCGGGACCTCCGCCTGCTGGTGGCCTGCGGCTTCGGTCGGGCCCGCCTGATCGACAACGTCGGGGTGGTGGCGGGATGAGGCAGCCCGATGCGCCCCTGGGCCTCCTGGTCATCGGTAGCGGTGTAGCGGGTCTCTCGGCCGCCGTGCGTGCTGCCGACCGGGGCCTGGTGGTCGGCGTCCTCACGAAGGGTCAGCTAGAGCAGTCAACGACCCGCTGGGCCCTGACGGCCCTCGCAGCGGCTTGGCCGGAGTCCCGGGGCGCACACGCGGGAGGACTTTCCGGACAGCGACGTGGCGCTGTCACGACGGATCCTCGTTCCACCAGGGCAGGCTTCGGGCTCGTGAACATTCCCATCCCCGACGACCTGGTGCCGGTAATGGCGGCACACTTGACCAGCCAGGTCGGTGCTGTCACGCCTCCGGCCGACGTCGTAGCCGACGCGGTGGGTCGGGCACTCCGGGAGGACCTGGAGCCTGATGGCGACCTGAGTGCCGCCCTCCTGCCGGTCGATTCGGTGGCGGTGGGCGCCATCGTGGCGCGCTCGGGGGGTGTTCTGGCCGGCTCGGCGTGTGCCGAGGAGGCCTTCCGGCAGGTGGACCCGTCCATCCGGGTGACGTGGCATCGCTCCGACGGTGGCCCTCTCCACCCGGGTGACGTGGTGGCTGACGTGCAGGGCCCGCTGGCGCCGGTGTTGACCGCCGAACGCACCGCCCTCAACTTCCTCTGCCGCCTCTCGGGTATCGCCACCGAGACCTCCCGCTGGGTGGCTGCGACCGGTGGGGGCGCACGGATCTGGGACACCCGCAAGACCACGCCCGGCCTGCGGATCCTGGAGAAGGCCGCCGTGAGGTCCGGAGGGGGCCTGAACCATCGGCTGAACCTCAGCCACTGGGTGATGCTGAAGGACAACCACCTAACCGGCACGGACATCGCCGGGGCGGTTGCGGCCTCCCGAAGGCGCTGGCCGGGGCGTACCGTGCACGTCGAGTGCGAGACTCTCGATCAGGTCCGTGAATCGCTGGAGGCTGGCGCCGATGCGCTACTGCTCGACAACATGACCCCCTCCCGGATCGCCGCCTGCGTGGCCGAGGTTCGTGGGCACGCGTCCCGTCACGGTGTCCGACCCCTACTGGAGGCCTCCGGTGGCATAACGCTGACGGCCGTCGCCGACTACGCGGCCACGGGCGTCGACTGCATTTCCAGCGGTGCCCTCACCAGTTCCGCACCGGCCCTTGACCTGGGCCTCGACCTCATCGATCCGGAGACGACATGCTGCTGACCGTCGATGTGGGCAACACCCAGACGGTGCTGGGCCTCTACGAGGACGGTGCGTCGATGTCGACGGCCGAGGTCGGCCTGGTCGACCACTGGAGGATCCGCACCGACCACGACCGCACCTCGGACGAGCATGCAGTGCTGGTCCGCAACCTGTTGCGTCAGTCGGGCCACGACCTTGAGGGAGCGGTCACCGGGGTGGCCATCTGTGCCGGTGTGCCGCGCGTCCTGGCCAGCCTCCGTCAGATGATCGACCGCTACGTCGACTTCGAGGCCGTCGTCATCGAGCCCGGCGTGAAGACCGGCATGCCGATCCTCTACGACAACCCGCGTGAGGTGGGTGCCGACCGCATCGCCAACGCCGTGGGTGCCTACGACCTCTACGGCGGGCCCACGGTCGTCGTGGACTTCGGCACGGGGAACAACTTCGACGTCATCTCGGAGAACGGCGAGTTCCTGGGTGGGGCGATCGCCCCGGGCATCGAGGTGAGCCTCGACGCCCTCTTCGGTCGGGCGGCCGCCCTCAGGTCCGTGGAGTTGGTGGAGCCCCCGAGCGTCATCGGCAAGAGCACGGTGGCGTCGCTGCAGTCCGGCGCCGTCTACGGGTTCGCAGCGCAGGTCGATGGGATGGTCGAGCGCTTCAGGGCCGAGCTGGGCGGCTGCACGGTGGTGGCCACTGGTGGCCTGGTAGACGTGATCGCGGCGGTGTCGTCCACCATCCAGCATGTCGAGCCCTTCCTGACCCTGCACGGGCTACGCCTCGTGCACGAGCTGAACCGGTGAGCGAGATGGACGGGTCACTGGCAGGGAACGCGGAGGGCTCCGGCGGGGATCGCCCCGGCATCCCGTACCGCTTCGAGCCGACCACCACGGCTGCTGACATAGCCGCCCGGCATTCAGGCCTCGCCGACGGCGAGGAGACCGGGGTCGTCGTCACCGTCGCCGGTCGCCTCATGCTGCGCCGGGATCAGGGCAAGTTGGCATTCGGCGACCTGCAGGACTCCACCGGTCGGATCCAGCTGTTCGCCATGCAGAGGTCGACAGCCGACTTCGAGGGCTTCACCGGCCTGCACCTGGGTGACTGGGTCGGCGTGACCGGCGAGGTGATCCGGACACGCCGGGGGGAGCTCAGCGTGCGGGTCGACTCGTGGGTCCGCCTGGCGGAGGCCCGACGCTCGTTCCCCGACAAGTGGCACGGCATCACCGACGTGGACGTCCGGTACCGGCAGCGCTACGTGGACCTGTGGGTCTCCGACGGAGCCAGGGAGGCCTTCGTGGCCCGCAGCCGGATCTTCTCGGCGACCCGTCGCTGGCTGGAGGATCGTGGCTTCCTGGAGGTGGAGACGCCAGTGTTCCATCCCATACCGGGAGGCGCCCTGGCCCGGCCGTTCACCACCCACCACAACGCCCTCGACCTGGAGCTCTACCTCCGGATCGCTCCCGAGTTGTACCTGAAGCGCCTGACCGTGGGTGGCTTCGAGCGGGTGTTCGAGATCGCCAGGGTGTTCCGCAACGAAGGCATCTCGCCCCGCCACAACCCCGAGTTCACGATGCTCGAGCTGTACCAGGCCTATGCCGACTACTCCGACATCATGGTTCTCGTCGAGGAACTCGTGGCCCACCTGGCCATGGACCTCCACGGGACCACGACGCTGGCCTACGACGGGCGGGAGCTGGACCTGTCGGTGCCGTGGCGTCGGGCCACCATGCTGGAGCTGCTGGAGGAGCACGGTGGGATCGTCGTGGACCTGGACACCGACATGGACGTGCTGGTCGGCCTGTGTACCGAGCGCGGCATCCCGGTCGAGGACCACTACGGCCCCGGGAAGCTCATCCTGGAGTTGTACGAGAAGCTGGCGGAGCCTGAGCTCTGGGGGCCGGTATTCGTGACCGACTACCCGAAGGAGGTCTCGCCGCTGTCGCGTGACCACCGGGAGCATCCGGGCTGGGTGGAGCGGTTCGAGGGCATCGTGGCGGGCCGCGAGCTCTGTAACGCCTTCACCGAGCTGGTCGACCCGGACGAGCAGCGGGCCCGGTTCGAGGCCCAGGAGGTGGTCAGGGCGACCGGGGATGCTGAGGCCATGGCCGTCGACGAGGACTACCTGCGTGCGCTGGAGTACGGCCTACCGCCTACCGGTGGTCTGGGGATCGGCATGGACCGGCTCGTGATGCTCCTGACCGGTACCACGACCATCAGGGATGTGATCCTCTTCCCGACGCTGCGTCCCGAGCAGTAGGGCCTGCCGGGTCGGCGATGGGCCGGCTCAGCCCGCCGGCTCCAGGCGGGCGAGGAGCAGGTCGCAGGTCGACCCCATGGCCATCACGGCCGGATTGGCGGGGAGCACGTCCAGCGACGCGCGTGCGGTGGACAGGTAGCCCATCGCCGTCTCCCCGGTTGCGGCGATGGCGTCGTCGATGCGTATCAGGTCGCGTGCGCGGTCCCTGGTGGCCGGGTCGATCGGACCTCCCAGCAGATCGCTCAGTTCGGCCCCCGCCGGCCCGGCGAGGGTCCGTATCACCGGAAGCGTGTAGGTGCCCTCGACGAGGTCGTTGCCGGACGGCTTGCCCAGCTGTTCGTCCGTGGCGGTCACGTCCAGGAGGTCGTCCACCAGTTGGAACGCCATTCCGTAGTTGTGGCCGAAGTCGGTGACGGCGTCGACGATGTCTCCGGGGTGGCCGGCCACGATGGCACCGATGCGTGCCGCTGTGGCCAGCAGCGAGGCCGTCTTGCCTGCGATCGAGGTGAGGTAGGACTCCTCGGACCGGTCCACGTCGAAGGCGTGGCGGAGCTCGCCGATCTGGCCTTCGCAGAGCGAGGCGATGGTGGATGCCAGCAGGCCCGCCACCTCGTTGCCGAGGTCGGCGGCGATCTCCGATGCCCGGGCCAGCAGGTAGTCGCCGGCCAGGATCGCCTCGAGGTTGCCCCAGCGTGCGTTCACGCTCTGGACCCTCCGGCGGGTCTCGGCCTCGTCCATGACGTCGTCGTGGTACAGCGAGCCCTGGTGGACCAGTTCCACGGCGACGCCGCCCCGGATCACGTCGGGCGTAGCAGTTCCGGCGGTGGTGTCCAGGACCATGGAGGAGGCGATCGCCAGGGCGGGGCGGACGCGCTTGCCGCCTGCATCTATGAGGTGACGCGCCACCTCGGTCAGGAACGGGTCATCGGATTCGACGACCCGGCGGAGCTCTGCCTCGGTACGGATGAGGTCGTCGACCATGCCGGGAAGGTCGTGGAGGAGGGTGGGGTTCGCCACCCGGCGAGGATACGACCACTGGCCGGGTGGTCGAAACGGCAGGTGGTGGCATCGACCGGAGCATCGCCCCACGCCGATGGCCCGTCACGGGCCACGGGTACACTCAGGGCCGACGGGGGACGTCGATTACGCAGGAGGCAGCCCGTTGTTCGAGCGATTCACCGACAGGGCCCGGAGGGTCGTGGTACTCGCCCAGGAAGAGGCGCGGCTGCTCAACCACAACTACATCGGCACCGAGCACATCCTGCTCGGGCTGATCCACGAGGGTGAGGGCGTGGCCGCGAAGGGCCTGGAGTCCCTCGGCATCTCGCTGGAGGCCGTACGCAGCCAGGTGGAGGAGCTCATCGGCCACGGTGCCAGCTCGCCCAGCGGGCACATCCCGTTCACCCCGCGGGCCAAGAAGGTCCTCGAACTCTCGCTGCGCGAGGCGCTCCAGTTGGGCCACAACTACATCGGTACGGAGCACATCCTCCTGGGGCTCATCCGGGAGGGCGAGGGCGTGGCGGCGCAGGTCCTGGTGAAGTTGGGTGCCGACCTCTCCAGGGTCCGCCAACAGGTCATCCAGCTGCTCTCCGGCTACGCAGGGTCGGGCCAGGGTTCCTCGGGTTCCCAGGAGAAGGCCGGTGCGACCACCGGTGGTAGCGGCGGGGACTCGGCTTCGGGGTCGCTCGTCCTGGACCAGTTCGGCCGCAACCTCACGCAGGCCGCCCGCGACAAGAAGCTGGATCCGGTGATCGGCCGGTCCCGCGAGACCGAGCGGGTCATGCAGATCCTGTCGCGCCGAACCAAGAACAACCCGGTTCTCATCGGCGAGCCCGGCGTCGGCAAGACGGCCATCGTCGAGGGCCTGGCCCAGATGATCGTCAACGACGACGTGCCCGAGACCATCCAGGACAAGCAGCTCTACACGCTGGACATGGGTGCCCTGGTCGCCGGCAGCCGCTACCGCGGCGACTTCGAGGAGCGGCTCAAGAAGGTCCTCAAGGAGATCAGGACCCGCGGCGACATCATCCTGTTCATCGACGAGATCCACACCCTGGTGGGTGCGGGTGCCGCCGAGGGGGCCATCGACGCCGCCTCGATCCTGAAGCCGATGCTGGCCCGTGGAGAGTTGCAGACCATCGGGGCGACCACGCTGGACGAGTACCGCAAGCACTTCGAGAAGGACGCCGCCCTGGAGCGACGCTTCCAGCCGGTCAAGGTCGAGGAGCCCACGGTTCCCCACACGATCGAGATCCTCAAGGGGCTCCGGGAGCGTTACGAGAGCCACCACCGGGTGACCATCACCGACCAGGCCCTGGTGGCCGCCGCCAACCTGGCCGAGCGCTACATCTCCGACCGGCATCTGCCGGACAAGGCCATTGACCTCATCGACGAGGCCGGCTCCCGCCTGCGAATCAAGCGGATGCACACGCCGGAGGACCTCCGCGAGATCGAGACGGACCTGTCCGAGGTGGTCCAGCGCAAGAAGGCAGCCGTCGAGGCACAGGACTTCGAGGAGGCCGGTCGCCTGCGTGACACCGAGAAGGAACTCGTGGTGAGCAAGGAGTCCAGGGAGTCCGAGATCCGTTCCGCCGGTGTGGACCTGTTCGACGAGGTCGACGAGGAGGCCATCGCCGAGGTCCTCTCGCTCTGGACGGGCATCCCCGTCTACAAGCTGACAGAGGAGGAGACCCAGAAGCTCCTCAAGATGGAGGACGAACTCCACAAGCGGGTCATCGGCCAGGAGGACGCCATCAGGGCGGTCAGCCAGGCCATCCGCCGCACCCGGGCAGGCCTCAAGGATCCGAAGCGCCCGTCGGGTTCGTTTATCTTCCTCGGCCCGTCCGGGGTGGGCAAGACCGAGTTGTCCAAGACCCTCGCCGAGTTCCTGTTCGGCGACGACGACGCCCTCATCGCCCTGGACATGTCGGAGTACATGGAGAAGCACACGGTCAGCCGCCTTGTCGGCTCTCCCCCCGGCTACGTCGGGTACGAGGAGGGTGGCCAGCTCACAGAGGCTGTCCGTCGCAAGCCGTTCTCCGTGGTGCTGTTCGACGAGGTCGAGAAGGCCCACCCGGACGTCTTCAACACCCTGCTCCAGATTCTGGAGGAGGGGCGCCTCACCGACGCCCAGGGCCGCAGCGTGGACTTCCGAAACACCGTCCTGATCATGACGTCGAACCTCGGCACGGCCGACCTGCGGAAGGCGAACCTGGGGTTCGCCAAGGCCGACGAGGCGGTCAGCTACGAGCGGATGAAGGCGAAGGTCCAGGATGCCCTGAAGGCCCACTTCAAGCCCGAGTTCCTGAACAGGATCGACGACACCATCGTCTTCCACGAGCTCTCGGTGACCGAGGTGACCCGCATCGTGGATCTCATGACCGCCCGGTTGGGCGTTCAGCTGGCTGGTCAGGGCATGGGCTTCGCTCTCACGGATGCCACCAAGGCACACCTGGCAGGGCAGGGCTACGACCCGACGATGGGTGCCCGTCCGTTGCGTCGGGCCATCCAGAGGCTGATCGAGGACCCGCTCTCGGAGCTCCTGCTCAAGAAGGAGTTCACGGCAGGTGACATCGTCGTCGTGGACGTGGAGGAGACCCCGGATGATCCGGACGCTCCTGATGGCAGGACCATCGTGTTCCGCGCCGAAGCTGGCTTCGAGCCGCCGACCGTCGAGTTGGCGGTCGAGAGCGTCGAGTAGTCAGACCGCCCGGTTCCGGGTCCATCCGGACGTCAGGGAGTCGGTCGTGAATCCGATGGTTCGTCGTGTGGCCGGAAGGCTGCTCCTGCTTGCAGCCCTCGTGGTCGTGTCGTCGGCGTGTCGTGTGGAGGCAACGGTCACCGTCGAGGTCTCCGAGGAGGGTTCGGGGGTCGTCACGGTCGGCCTGGAGTTGGATGCGGCGGCTGTGGATGCCCTGGGCGGCTTCGACGACCGGGTGCGCGTCGACGACCTCGAGGCAGCCGGTTGGGAGGTGGTCGGACCCACCACCGACGGTTGGGGCGTGGGCCGAGTGTCCGTGGCGAAGCGGTTCGACTCGCCTGGGCGCCTTCCCGGGATTCTGGCCGAGGTGGCCGGCCCGACGGCGTTCCGGGACGTGTCGCTGGTGCGCGAGCGGTCCTTCGCCCGGACCGTCTGGCGCCTCACCGGAATCGTCGACCTGTCCGAGGGCCTCGACCTGCTGGCCGACCCGGCGCTGGCCGAGGTCCTGGACGGCCTGCCGTTCGCCCGAACGGAGGCCGAGCTGTCCCTGCTCGCCGGGTGTGGGGATGCGCCGTGCAACGTGGCCGATTCCTTCAGCCTCGTGCTGGTTGCGGCCATGCCCACAACGCGGACCGACGACGGGCCCGGTGCCGACGACGTGGTCGATCGTTGGACCGTGACCCTGGGGGACAGGGCGCCGAGCCTCTTCCATGCCACCGGGGTCCTCGAGGACCAGGTGCCCAGGACGTGGCTGACCATCTCGGTGATAGCCGCCGCCCTCCTCTTCCTGGTGGTGGTATTCCAGGTGCTGCGCCTGGTGATCGCACGACGCCGGGTGCCGCGTGGCGGTGCCGGTCGCACGCCGCCGGTTCGACGCACCACCGAGATCATCGAGGAACCTCCCGCCCCGGTCGAGTCGTCCAGTAGGGAGCTGCGCCTGGTGGTCCTCGGTGGGATCGGTGTGGTCTGGGACGCCGGTGGCGACCCGGAGGGGCTCCTCGTGCCGTTCGTGAGGGAGCAGGGTGGCGTCGTGGATCCCCGCGAGGTGGCCGATCGCTACCGGGCGGCCAGCCTGGGCCAGATGTCCAGCGAGGACTTCTGGGCATCGGTCGGGGTGTCGGGTTCCCACGAGGCGCTGGATGCCGCCTACCTGTCCAGGGTCAGGATGCGTGCCGATGTGCTGCCGTTTCTGGATCGGATGGAACAGCGGGCGATGCCGGTGGCGTGCCTCACCAATGCGGTGCTGGCCTGGTCGGAGCTGCTGCGACGCAGGTTCGTGCTGGAGGGCAGGATCGAGCCGTGGGTCGCTTCCGGCGGCGTCGGGGCCCGCAAGCCCAGCCAGGCCATGTTCGAGGCGCTGCGTCGCATGTCCGGGGTGGCGTTCGGCGACATGCTGCTGATCGATTCCGATCCGTCGACGCTGGAGGCGGCCCGTGGTCTTGGGATGTCGACGGTTCTGCTGCGTGGCACCGCCCTGGTGCCGGCCGACTTCGACCACCCGGTGATCGACGGTTTCGCGGACCTGTTCCGTTCCAGGGAGGCCTGAGAGACGGCGGCCCCGGGTCCCTGTCACACCCCGTCTCTAGCGTTCGGCTCATGCCGACACGGACAGCCACCCGCACCCAACCGTTCACCTGCGGATCGTGTTCTGCCCCCCATGCGAAGTGGGTGGGCCGCTGTGGCTCGTGTTCGGCCTGGAACACGCTGGTCGAGACCCGTGCCTCGGTCGCCGGAGTGTCGCAACTGGGAGACTTGCTGCCGATGACCTCGCTGGAAGCCGGGGCTGCGACCACCGTGCCAACGGGAATGGTGGAGGCTGACCGGTGCCTCGGCGGTGGCCTGGTCCCGGGTTCCGTGACCCTCCTGGGTGGCGAGCCCGGGACCGGCAAGTCCACCTTCACTCTGCAGCTGGCGGCTGCCCGGGTCCGGGCCGGTGGTCGCGTCCTGCTGGTGAGTGCCGAGGAGTCGGCCTCACAGGTACGGCTCAGGGCCGACCGCCTGGGTGCCGTGCTGGAGGATCTCTGGCTGGCCGGCGATGCGTCGGTGGAGGCGATCCTGGCCCACGCCGATCGCCTGAAGCCCGACCTCCTCATCGTGGACTCCGTCCAGACGGTGCACCTGGCGGCCGATGGCGGACCACCCGGTTCGGCCGGTCAGGTCCGTGGATGCGCCCAACGCCTGGTGGTCGAGGCGAAGGCCCGGGGCATGGCGACCCTGCTGGTCGGCCACGTCACCAAGGATGGTTCCCTTGCCGGGCCGAAGCTCCTGGAGCACGTCGTCGACACGGTCTTGGACTTGACGGGTGATCGCCACCACGCCCTGCGAATACTGCGGGTGGTCAAGCACAGGTTCGGCCCCACAGACGAGGTCGGCCTGTTCGAGATGGGGGGCGACGGGTTGTGGTCGGTGGACGACCCCAGCCGGCTGTTCCTTGCCGACCGCGCTCCCGATGTGGCCGGCTCGGTCGTGCTGCCGACCCTGGAGGGCCACCGTCCGCTGCTGGTGGAGGTCCAGGCGTTGGTCGTGCGAGCCACGACGCAGCATCCGCGCCGGTCGCCGCGTGGGCTGGACCCTCGCCGGCTGGCGCTCCTGCTGGCCGTGCTGGAGCGTCGGGCCGGTGTCGATCTGGGGGCCCTGGACGTGTACGCCACGGTGGTGGGGGGCGTACACGTGACCGAGCCGGCCGCTGACCTTCCGCTGGCCCTCGCCGTGGTCTCGGCGACCACCGGCCGGCACCTCGGGGACGACATCGTGGTCGTCGGCGAGGTGGGCCTGGGTGGCGAGGTGCGCCAGGTGGACGGCATGGATCGACGCCTCCAGGAGTCCCACCGACTCGGTTTCCGGCGGGCGGTCGTGCCGGCGTCGGCGCCCGAGCCTCCGCCCGGTCTGGAGGTCGTTCGAGTCGGGACGCTCTCGGAGGCAATTCTGGCTATCGGGCTGATGCCCCTGGCCTGATGCCGCTGACCTGATGACACAGGCCGTTTGACCGGGCAGACGGGTGAGCTGTGCACTAGGCAGGGGACATGCGTGCAGAACTTCGGTCCGGGACCGCCGCCGAGCTGGTCCATCCACCAACGGGGCCATCACCCAGGGGGCTAGTGGTGATCCCTGACATCATGGGGATGCGTCCGTTGTTCGACGACCTGGTTGCTCGTCTGGCCACCGAACAGGGTTGGTCGGTTGCGGCGTTCGAGCTCTTTCCCGGACGGGAGGACCTTGCCGTGGCCGATCGCCTGGCCGCCGGTTCATCGCTGGACGACGACAGGGTGCTCGGTGATGCGGTGGCCGCTGCGAACCTGACCGGTGCCGAGACGGTCGGCATCCTCGGCTTCTGCATGGGCGGCATGTACGTCCTGAAGGCCGTCGCCACCGGACGCTTCAAGGCCCACTGCCCCTTCTACGGGATGATCAGGGTCCCGGAGCAGTGGCAGGGTGCGGGTCAGGGCGAGCCCCTGGATGCGCTCGCCGCGGGTGATGCGGCGTCCGTCCTGGCCGTGATCGGAGCGGAGGATGCGTGGACGCCCCCCGACCACGTCGACGAGCTGGAGGCCACCGGCGCCACGGTGTTGCGCTACGCGGGTGCGGACCACGGCTTCGTCCACGATCCGGGTCGTCCGGCCCACCGGGCCGATGACGCTGCCGATGCCTGGCGCCGGGTTGTGGACTGGCTGGCGGCCTGAGCCTGCCCGCCCGACTCCGGTCGCCTCAGCGGGCCCGGATGGTCAGCTGTTCGCGGTTCGTGATTCGGTAGGTCCGGTCCAGCTGTTCGATCCAACCCAGGCGGATGAACGAGGCGATCGCCTTGTTGACCCTCTCGCGTGAGGCTCCGACCATGCCGGCCAACTCCTCCTGCGTGATCGGAAGCGAGAACTCGTCCTCTTCGCCGGCCAGGTCCAGCAGCCGCTTGGCCGTCCGTCCGGTCACGTCCAGGAATACCGAGTCGGCCAGGGCTGCGTCCATGGTGCGGAGCCGGCCGGCCAGCATGGCCACGACCCGCCAGAGGAGGGCGGGGTCGTCCTGGTAGAGGTTGCGTACGGGGCCGTATGGCACGGCCGTGACCACGGACGTTTCGAGTGCCCTGGCCTCGGCCGATCGGCCCCGGCCGTCGAAGAGGCCCATCTCGCCGAACAGGTCGCCCTCCTCCATGAGGGCCACCATCGACTCCCGGCCGTCGATCGACTTGTTGGCGATGGCGATGCGGCCGGAGACGACCACGAAGAGCTCGTCGGGGTCATCTCCTTCCCTGAACAGCACATCGCCGCGGCGCATCTCAACGTCCCTGCCGGCTTCCACGACCTTCGCCAGGGCGTCGTCGTCCAGCTCGGCGAAGAGGATGGTCTCGCTGAAGAGTGTGGTGTCCGGCATGTCGATTCGCCATGCTAGTGAGATGTGGTATCCCCCTGCGTCATCGACGCCAGAGCGAGTGGAAGCGGGCGGCCTGCACCGTCGATCCGGGAGCGACCGGTGAGCACGTGGACGGTGGTGGTAGCCGCCGGTAGAGGGACGCGTTTCGGAGGTGACAAGCAGTTGGCGGACCTGTCCGGGATGGCGGTCCTGGCCCGTTCGGTCGTCTCGGCGGCGTCGGTCTCCGACGGCGTGGTCGTCGTGGTGCCGGCTGAGCATCAAGGTGGGGTTTCGGAGGTCGTGTCGGGCCTGGACCGGGTGGAGGCGGTGGTCGATGGCGGAGCGACCCGCTCGGCGTCGGTGCGTTGCGGCCTGGCAGCGGTGCCGGACGACGTTGGCGTGGTGCTGGTCCACGACGGGGCACGCCCCCTCGCCACGCCCGATCTGTTCAGGCGGGTGGTGGAAGCGGTGCTGGCGGGTGCCGACGCCGTGGTGCCCGGGGTACCGGTCGTCGATTCCCTCCGGACCACTGATGGGCGGGTCATGGCACGAGATGGGGTGATGGCCGTCCAGACCCCGCAGGGCTTCAGTGCCGAGAGCCTCCGTGCGGCCCACGCCGGTGGCGGTGAGGCTTCGGACGACGCAACGCTCGTGGAGGCATCCGGTGGGACGGTGGTGGTGGTGGAGGGCGAGGTCACGAACCTGAAGATCACCCGCCCCGCCGACCTGGACCTGGCACGGCTGGAGTTGGAGCGAATCGTGGCAGGCTCGTCGGATGCCTGAGATACGCGTCGGCCAGGGGTTCGACATCCATCCGTTCAGCGACGACCCGGACCGCCGCATGGTGCTGGGCGGGGTCTCCTTTGACGGCCCGGGCCTGGTCGGACACAGCGATGCCGACGCGGTGGCCCATGCGGTCATCGATGCCCTGCTGGGTGCGGCGGGCCTCGGAGACATCGGGCAGCGCTACCCGGACACCGATCCGGCGCATGCCGGCGCCGACAGTATGGGGCTCCTCGTCGACACGGTCGCCGCCGTGGAGGCCGAGGGCTGGGAGGTGGCAAACGTGGATTGCACGGTGGTGCTGGAGGCGCCACGCCTGGCGCCGCGTCGTGACGATATGCAGTGCGCACTCGCCGAGGCTGTCGGGGCACCGGTGTCGGTTAAGGGACGTCGGGCGGAGGGCCTTGGTGCCATCGGCCGCCGGGAGGGTGTGGCCTGCTTCGCCGTAGCCCTCCTGCAACGCGATGCGACCCGGTCATGAGCGGTTCGAGGACGCCGGGGCGTGGTGGGCAGGGCGGCACGAAGGGCCAGAAGCGTGGCGGGCCCGGCGGCCCGAAGGGTCAGAAGCGGGGTGGTCCGGGTGGCCCGAAGACCGGTGGTCGGCCCGGCAGGGCCGCTGGTGGTGGGCGTTCAGGTCCACCCGGGCGTGGTGGCGGTCGGGGCCGACCCGGTGGTCGCCCCGGGGCGGAGGGGCCCGGCCAGCGGGGGAGCACCCCGATGGGCAAGCGGTCGGACGCCGCTGCGAAGGGACTAGGCGGCGACCAGGTGGAGGGCCGCCAGGCGGTCAGGGAACTGCTGCTGGCGGGTACCCGCCGGACCCGCGAGGTCCTCCTGGCCGGAGACCTGGATCCGGCACCGATCCTGGACGACATCATTGACCTGGCCGACGAGGCGAAGGTCGCGATCCGCGAGGTCTCCCGTTCCAAGTTCGAGTCGATGGCCCACACCCACGCCCCGCAGGGCGTGCTGGCCATGGCCCAACCCCTCTACGAGCACGACCTGGAGGACCTCCTGCGGCCCGATGACCAGGGTCGTGATCCGTTCCTACTCCTCCTGGATGGCGTGACCGACCCGGGCAACCTCGGGGCGATCCTGAGATCGGCCGAGTGTGCTGGCGTGACCGGCGTGGTCCTGCCGCGACACCGGGCTGCGGGGGTGACCGCAGCGGTTGCCAAGTCGGCGGCCGGGGCCATCGAGCACCTCCGGATGACGAGGGTGGCCGGTCTACCCAAGGCCATGGCGCGACTGGCCGACGCGGGCGTCTGGACGGTCGGCCTGGATGCGGGCGGTGACTCTGCGATCCACGAACTGACGGTCGCTGACGAGCCGGTGGCCCTGGTGATGGGAGCCGAGGGTTCGGGCATCTCGCGCTTGGTGCGGGAACGTTGCGACACCATTGCCCACATTCCCCTGGGTGGGGTACTGGGCTCTCTGAACGTGTCGGCGGCGGCGGCCATCGCACTCTTCGAGGTGGCCCGGCGCCGTTCCTGAGTCCCGCCCGCCGCCGGTGTCACCGACGGTCCGAATCGGAGCCCGAGGTCGGATTCGAACCGACGACCTGACGCTTACAAGGCGCCTGCTCTGACCAACTGAGCTACTCGGGCGGGATGGAGCGGTTCTTGGCGCGTGATGGCCGCGGAACACGATCCCTGTGTTCGCAAGGGTACTGAGGTGCTTCCGCAGGTATGCGGGGATAACCCTGGCGAGTCAGTCCAGGCCGGATCCACAGGCTGCCACCAGCATGGATACAACCAGGATGACCGTTCCGATTGATCGACGCATGCCTGGTACCTCCACCCTTCGTGCGGTTTCGATGGTAGTTGGATCGGGTGTGACAGGACCATCAGGTCTACGTGGTTCCCATCTGGGCCGTGTGACGGGTCGGGGGTACTTGAACCACCGCGCGCTGTGGGCGATCATCACCGTGTGGCACTGACGCAGCGAGACCGTGAGATCCTGGATTTCGAGCGCTCGTGGTGGACGGCCACCTCGCCGAAGGACGTCCAGATCCGTGAACGCTTCGAGCTCTCGGCGACTCGCTACTACCAGTTGCTGTCGGAACTGCTGGAGGACGGCGAGGCCATGGTCTACGACCCGCTGGTGGTGCGTCGACTCCAGCGCCAACGCGATCGTCGTCGCAGGGCGCGCCTCGAACCCAGGGTGGTCGAGGACGACGGCGGCCGATGAACGTCGGCGCCAGGGGAGGGCTGGGACCCAGCAACGCTGCAGCCATGCCGCGCGCTGTCCTGCTCACAGGCATCGCCGTGGCGGTTGGCCTGCTCATGCTCTGGAAGGGGCTGGATGATTCGCCCGTGGTCGCCGACAGGCAGGCTCCGGCCATCACCGATGACGTGGCTGGTGACGATCCGAATGCCGGAGGGGCCGATCCGGCTGTCATAACCACCGAACCCGTCGCCGGCGAACCGGCAGATGCCGTGGCTCCCACCTCGGCCGTGCCGACTACCACCGAGGCCCCGTTCCCGACTTCGACCCATGATCCCAACGAGGTGAAGGTCCTCGTGGCGAACGGCTCCGGCGTGTCCGGTGCCGCCGGCAAGGTGACGGACATGCTCAGCCCGCTGGGCTGGACGATGGAGTCGCCGGCCAACGCCGACAAGACCGGTACCACCCGGGTCTACTACCGCACCGAATACCAGGCCGATGCCCGGAAGATCGTGGAGCACTTCGGCGAGATTCCGTCCCTGCTGGAGCAGATGCCCACGGGCGGGCTGGGAGTTCCGGCCAAGGCCGAGGATCGAGTGGCCAACGCCAACATCGTGGTGATCCTGGGCTCCGACCAGCGCATCCAGTCCAACTGAGGTCGGCCGGTGCGGGTGGTTGCCGCACCGGACAAGTTCCGGGGTACCGCGTCTGCCGCAGAAGCGGCATCTGCGATTGCCGGGGCCGTGGTCTCCCGCGGCGGAACCGCCGTCGAGGTGCCCATGGCCGACGGCGGCGAGGGCCTACTGGACGTGGTGGGAGGCCCGGACCACACCACCGAGGTGACCGGCCCTCTGGGTTCGCCGGTCCGGGCCGGCTGGAGGCTCTCGGGTGGCACCGCGGTGATCGAGATGGCCCGGGCCTCGGGCCTGGTGCTGGCAGGCGGCGTCGAGGGAAACCGCCCCCTGGATGCCACCACCGAAGGTGTGGGAGAGCTCCTCCGCCACGCCGTCGACCTAGGGGCGCGGCGGGTGATCGTCGGCATGGGCGGTTCGGCGAGCACCGATGGGGGTCTGGGCGCCCTGGACGCCATGGGTCCGATGGCCCGCTACCGGGGTGTCGAGATGCTCGTGGCGTGTGACGTCCGGACCCGGTTCACCGACGCCGCCGAGGTGTTCGCCCCCCAGAAGGGGGCGACCGATGCCCAGGTCCGCCTCCTGACGGGCCGCCTGGAGCGACTCGTGCAGGTGTACCTAGAGCGCTTCGGGTCGGATGTCTCGTGCCTGGATCGGTCCGGAGCAGCCGGTGGCCTGGCTGGCGGCCTGGCTGCGATGGGCGCTGAACTGGTCGACGGCGTGGACCTGGTGGCCGAGGAGGTTCGCCTGGACGAACTCGTGGCCGGCGCCGACCTCGTGGTCACCGGCGAGGGTTGGCTGGATGCGACCTCGTTCCAGGGAAAGGTCGTGGGCGGCGTGGCGGCGTATGCAGCGGCAGCCGGCGTGCCCCTGCTGGTGGTTGTGGGTGGAGCCGACGAGGATGCGGCCAAACGCGGCGACGTTGTGTCGCTGGTGGACCGGTTCGGCGCCGACAGGGCCCGTGCCGAGACCACGGCGTGCATAACCGAGGTAGTGGCGGAACGACTGGACGACCTCTGAACGACTTCTGACCGGACAGTCCGACGGTCTCGGAGCGGCCGGCCGCGGGTGGGCGATCCCCGACCGGATGGGTAGGGTTTTTTCATGGCCGTGATCATCCGCATTCCGACGACGCTCCGACCGCTGACCGCTGGACAGCCCGAGGTGCAGGTGGATGCCGGCACGGTCGGCGAGGCGATTGCGGCCCTGGATGCCGCCCATCCGGGCTTCACCAGCCGGATCCTGGACGAGTCCGGCGCGCTGCGCCGCTTCGTGAACGTGTTCGTCAGCGATGACGACGTGCGATTCCTGGACGGCCTGGACACCGCCGTCCCGGAGGGTGGCACCATCGCCATCGTGCCCGCCGTAGCCGGGGGCTGAGACCCGGCCGGGGCGCACGTCCCGGGCCTGCGAACCTCGGTTCCGGCCCGTTCCGGAGATGGTTGGAGACCCGTTGCCTGGCGCCTCTGGACGTTGGAAAACAGCCGATCCGCTGATTGGATTGGCACTCGCTTGAAGAGAGTGCCAGTGGTCGCGCCCGCGCTCCACAGGTCCACCGATCACTGAGAGGTTGCCGCTGATGGCAAAGATCATCACGTTCGACGAGACGGCCCGCCGGTCGCTCGAAAAGGGCATGAACCAGCTGGCTGACGCTGTGCGGATCACCCTTGGTCCCAAGGGCCGCAACGTCGTCCTGGAAAAGAAGTGGGGTGCCCCCACCATCACCAACGACGGCGTGTCCATCGCCAAGGAGATCGACCTCGAGGACCCCTACGAGCGCATCGGCGCCGAGCTGGTCAAGGAGGTCGCCAAGAAGACCGACGACGTGGCAGGTGACGGCACCACCACGGCGACCGTTCTGGCATGGGCGATGGTCCGCGAGGGCCTGCGCAACGTTGCAGCAGGTGCCAACCCGATGTCGATCAAGAAGGGCATCGAGGCAGCGGTGGCCGCCGCCGTCGACGCCATCCGGGAATCAGCCCAGGACGTGTCCAGCGACAAGGGCCAGATCGCCAACGTCGCCGCCATATCGGCGGGCGACACCGAGATCGGCACGATGATCTCCGAGGCCATCGACAAGGTGGGCAAGGACGGCGTCATCACCGTCGAGGAGGGTCAGACCTTCGGGATGGAGATGGACCTCGTCGAGGGCATGCGCTTCGACAAGGGTTACATTTCCCCCTACTTCGTGACCGATCCCGACCGCATGGAGGCCGCCCTGGAGGACCCGTACGTGCTGTTCGTGGGTTCCAAGATCACGGCGGTACGCGACCTGGTCCCGGCGCTCGAGAAGGTAATGCAGACGAACCGTCCGCTGGTCATTATCTCCGAGGACGTCGAGGGCGAGGCCCTAGCCACCCTGGTGGTCAACAAGATCCGCGGCACCTTTACCTCGGTGGCCATCAAGGCCCCCGGCTTCGGTGACCGTCGCAAGGCGATGCTGCAGGACATGGCGATCCTCACCGGTGGCCAGGTCATCTCCGAGGAGGTCGGCCTCAAGGTCGACGCCGTCACGCTCGACATGCTGGGCGAGGCCCGCAAGATCGTGGTCAGCAAGGACGAGACCACCATCGTGGATGGCGCCGGCGACGACAGCGACATCTCGGGCCGCATCGCCCAGATCAAGGGCGAGATCGAGAACACCGACTCCGACTACGACCGCGAGAAGCTCCAGGAGCGTCTGGCGAAGCTCTCGGGTGGCGTAGCCGTCCTGAAGGTCGGAGCTGCCACGGAGGTGGAGCTGAAGGAGAAGAAGCACCGCATCGAGGATGCCGTGAGCACCACGAAGGCGGCCATCGAGGAAGGTGTCGTCGCCGGTGGTGGCGTCACCCTGCTGCGTGCCCAGGTCGCCGCCAGGGCGGCCGGTGACGTGCTCTCCGCTGACGAGGCCACCGGTGCACGCATCGTGGCCAAGGCGCTTGAGGCACCGCTCCACCAGATCGCGGTCAACGCCGGTCTGGATGGTGGCGTGGTTGTCGACAAGGTGCGACATATGGATGGCCCCAACGGCCTGAACGCCGCAACCGACGAGTACGAGGACTTGATCGCCGCCGGCATCATCGATGCCGCCAAGGTCACCCGCTCAGCGCTCCAGAACGCCGGCTCGATCGCGGCGCTGTTCCTCACCACCGATGTGGTCATTGCCGACGCCCCTAGCGGTGGCGCCGATGGCGGCATGGGGGGCATGGGGGGCATGGACTTCTAGGCACTGCAGCCGCCCTCCGATCCGCGGATCGGAGGGGACGCTGGACCAGTGGGCGCCCTTCGGGGCGCCCACTGCGCGTCCGGCGACCGGTCTGACCGGATACGGGTGTTCACTGGAGCCCGTGGACATACACGCTGGGAGTGGGGCATGCCCGTGAGCCGGGGAAGGACTGCGAGGGTGATAACCCTGCGCGTCGACGCCGACGGCAGCCGACGGGTACCCGACGAGCTGATCGTCGAGGAGCCGATGTCGATCCGCCTGGACGGCGAGCTGGTCGCCACGACGATGCGGACCCCGGGCGACGACTTCGAGCTGGCCGTCGGCTTCTGCGTGACCGAGGGCGTGCTGCACGACGCGGCGGTGCGCACCGTCCGCTACTGCGGGCAGGGGCCCGCCGCCGAGTCCGAGTACAACGACGTGACGGTCGATACCGGTGGGCTGGCCCCCGCCCCCACGCCCCGCCTGGGTCCGGCCTCCTCCTCCTGCGGCGTTTGCGGGACGGTCGCCATCGGCGATCTGCTGGAGCGGCTACGGCCACTTGACGCGGCGCCGTTCGACGTCGACGTGCTGGCTGGGATGGCCGACCGGATCGACGGGCAGACCCTCTTCTCCACCACCGGAGCGGTGCATGCCGCCGTGGCCTTTGACCGGACCGGCCAGCCGCTCCTGCTACGGGAGGACATCGGTCGACACAACGCCGTCGACAAGGTGGTGGGCCGGCTCCACATGGACGGAAGGCTGCCGGCCGGCGACCTCGGCCTCTGGGTGAGCGGCCGGGCCTCCTTCGAGATGGCCCAGAAGGCCTGGGCCGCCGGCTTCGCCTGCCTCATCGCGGTCAGCGGCCCGTCGGCGCTCGCCGTCGAGACGGCCCGTGTGGCCAACCTCCAGTTGGCCGGCTTCGCCCGCGGCGACCGGTTCAACCTCTACACCGGTGACTGAGCGGTCTGCTCCGTAGAATCCGTCCGATGAACGATCCGCTGACACCAGCCGACGGCCTCGGCGTCCTCCACCTCTTCTGCAGGATTCCCCGATCCAGGTTCTCGCTGTCCGTCAACCGACGGAAGCTGCGAGCCGCCGTGGCGGCGACCACCGCTGCCGGTGACCAGGTGGTAACCGTGGCGATCCTGGGCCACAAGGCCGACCTGGCCTTCATGGTCCTGGGCGAGGACCTGTGGCGCCTCCGTGACTTCCAGACCAGCATCGCCAACGCCGGCCTCGAGGTGGTCGACAGCTACGTGTCGATGACCGAACTCTCCGAGTACTCCCAGGGTCTCCCCGACGAGATGCGACGGGCGAGGCTCCACCCGGTGCTGCCCCCCGAGGGCAAGCCGGCGTGGTGCTTCTACCCGATGTCCAAGCGCCGCAACGTGGACGCCAACTGGTTCACCCTGCCGTACGACGACCGCCGCGAGCTCATGATGGAGCACGGCACCTCGGGTCGGAAGTTCGCCGGCCGGATCCTGCAGGTCGTGACCGGGTCCACCGGCGTCGACGACTTCGAGTGGGGCGTGACCCTCTTCGGGCAGCGACTCGATGACCTGAAGGACGTCGTCTACACAATGCGGTACGACCATGCGTCGGCCGTCTACGGCGAGTTCGGCGTGTTCTATGCGGGGATGGTGGCCGACCTGGACACCGTGATGGCCGGCATCAGGCGGCGCTGACCGTGGTCTCCGGATCGGAGGTCGCCGGTCCCGGTATGGACCGCCTCCGTCGGTCCCTGCGAAACCTCGACCGGGTCGTGGTGGCCTTCTCGGGGGGCGCCGACTCGGCGTTTCTGGCACGGGTCGCCCACGACACCCTCGGTGCCGACCGGGTGCACGTGGTGACGGCCGTGTCGCCGTCCCTGGCCCGTGACGAACGGGACGACGCCGCCGCCCTCGCCGACGAGTGGGGGCTCCGGTGGTCGGAGGTGGAGACCCATGAGATGGCCGACGCCGCCTACCGGGTGAACGACCCCGACCGCTGTGGCCGCCGCAAGGACGCCCTCATGGACGTGCTGGTACCGATCGCGGAGTCCGAAACGGCCACCGTGGTCCTCGGTGTGAACGTGGATGACCTGGCCGACCATCGACCGGGCCAGACCGTGGCGGGGCAACGTGGTGCCAGCTTCCCGATGGTGGAGGCCGGCCTGACCAAGGCCGACGTCCGTCACCACTCCCGGGAGATGGGCCTCCGGACGGCCGACAAGCCCGCTGCGGCATGCCTCGCCTCGCGTGTTCCCTACGGGACCGAGGTGACCGTTGCCGTCCTGACAGCGGTGGACAGGGCGGAGGCCGCCCTACGGCGCCTTGGCTTCGACGAACTGCGGGTCCGACACCTGGACGACACCGCCAGGATCGAGGTACCGATCGACCGACTGTCCGACGTCGTGGCCCGGCGTGCCGAGGTCGTGGCCGCAGTGTCAGGCGTCGGGTACGCCTACGTCACCCTGGACCTGGCGGGACTCAGGTCGGGCAACCTGAACCGGGCCCTGGAGGGCGGGAACCCGGGCGGTGACTGAGCCGACCGCTCCGCCGGCCGACGACGAGGCCCGTCTGGCCGTGTTGGCGCTCAGGCTCGCGGACGGGATCGTGGCTGCCCTGCCCGGTTGGGTGACCCGATGCGTGGCGGCCAGGTCGGGAGGGCTGGTGCCCGACGCGGATTCGGTTGCCGATGCCGGCCGTCGTGCCGTCCGCGAGGTGGGCCCGCTGGTCCGCGAACTCCTGGCCGCTGACATCGACGAGCAGCGGACCGGACCGCTGGCACTCGTTCGCGACGCCGTGAGGTATCCCGCAGCAGTGCTGTCAGCCGCCGGGGTGGTTCCGGTCGATCGGGATGTCGACGCGGTTCGCCTCTTCCCCGATGACGCCTACGACCTCTCTCCGGGGTCCTTCGCCGAACTGCATCCGGACCTGCGCGTTCCGGGACTCGAGTGGGGCGCCGCCAAGGCATACGTGCACCGCCGTCGACATGCCGGGGGCGCCGCCGGCTGAGGTTCCGATCGGGCCCGCCTGACCGGGCTTTTCACGATCCCGAAACAGTCGTGTGAGGGTGTCGTGACCTCCGGGAGGCAGGCTGGGCGCTCGTCTCCCAATCGAAGGGGATCCGTCGTGGATTCTGGTGATCTGTCCTGGATGTTGATGAGCACCGCACTGGTGGTGTTCTCGTTCGTGGTCACCTTCGCCATCGTCAAGGTGATCGACCGCGTGATCGGCCTGCGAGTCGACGAGGAGGCCGAGCTGGTCGGCTTGGACCAGGCCATCCACGCCGAGTCGGCCTACAACGAGGGTCCGAAGGGATCCGTGGTGGCCTGAGCACGGCCGCTACCGTCGGGCCGGTGACCCTCCTCGATACGACCGACCTCCTCGGGGACCGGTCGCTTCGGGGTCCCGACTTCTGCCGGGCGCTCTCCGATCGGATCGACGGGTTCCTGGCCGAGGTCTTCGATTCGGCTGGTCCGCCAGCGGGTACCGCCCTCGTGGCGGTCGGTGGATACGGCCGTCGGGAGCAGTGCCCCGGTAGCGACGTCGACATCGTGCTCGTGCACCGGCCGGGCCTGGACATGGCCGAGGTCGCAGAGAGGGTCTGGTACCCGCTCTGGGATGCCGGCCTGAAGCTCGGTCACCAGGTGGGGACGCTGCCGCAGCTCCTGCAGGTGGCATCCGAGCACCTGGACACCGCCACGAGCCTCCTGGCGGCACGCCCGGTGGCTGGCGACGCGACCGTGGCCGACGAGCTTGCCGCCGCAGCGTTGGCTCAGTGGTCCGGACGGTCGCGGCGCCACCTCGACGACTTGCAGGCGTCGGTGGCCGAGCGCCATGCCCGGTTCGGAGAGGTCGCCTTCCTGCTGGAACCCGACCTGAAGGAGTCCCGGGGAGGCCTGCGCGACGTGCACAGCCTCCTCTGGGTGGAGCAGGCCACGGTGCCGATCCTGCGTGAGTCCGAGTCGGCGGGCCTGGCCGCAGCGGCCGAGACGCTCCTGACCGTGCGCGTCGAGCTCCACCGCCTCACCGGGCAGCGGGCCGACCGCCTGTTGCTGGAGCTCCAGGACGACGTGGCTGCTGCACTGGACCTGGTTGACGCCGACGTCCTGATGGCCGAGGTGGCCGCCGCGGCTCGCACGATCGCGTGGACGGGCGAGGGCGCGGCCCGCCGCACCACGCGGGCCGCCCGCCGGCGCGGTCCGCTCGGGGCCATCGTCAACCTGCGTCGCCGGGAGGTGGCGCCCGGCCTGGTCCTCGACGACGGGCGCCTGGCGCTCACCGCCCAGGCCGATCTGGCTGATCCGCTCCTCGCGTTGAGGTGTGCGAGGGTCGCCGCCGAGCACGATGCCTACCTGCAGCGTGGGTCCCTGGAGCGGCTGGTCGAGAATGCTCCGGCCCTCGACGTCCCGTGGTCGGACGAGGCCCGTGAGATGTTCGTGGCCCTGCTGGCCACCGGGCCGTCGGCCATACCGGTCATCGAGGACCTCGACCACGTGGGGCTTTTCGTCCAGTTGGTGCCCGAGTGGGAGCCGTGCCGATCCCGGCCGCAGCGCAACGCCTACCACCGCTTCACCGTCGACAGGCACCTCATGGAGGCCGCGGCCGAGGCTTCGCGTCTCGTCGACCGGGTGGACAGGCCGGACCTCCTGCTGGTGGGTGCCCTGTTCCACGACATCGGGAAGGGCTACCCGGGCGACCACACCGAGGTGGGCGTCGACCTCCTGCAGACGATCGCCACCCGCATGGGCTTCGACGCCGATGACGTGGAGACCCTGGTGGCGATGGTCCAACACCACCTGCTTCTTCCGGACGTGGCGACGCGTAGGGACCTGGACGACGACGGCACCATCGCCTCAGTCGCCGATGCCGTCGGAAGCAGCCGGCTGCTCCACCTCCTGGGTGCCCTCACCGAGGCCGATTCGATCGCCACGGGACCTTCGGCGTGGAGCAGTTGGAAGGGCGGCCTGGTGGACGAACTGGTCTCCAGGGTGTCCCACGTGCTGGCCGGCGGCGACGTGGGTGAGGTGGTCGGGGGGTCGTTCCCGGATGCCGGACAACGGTTGCTGCTCGAGGACGGTTCCTTCCTGGTGCGCGGTGAGGGTCGGACGCTGACCGTGGTGGCCAACGACCGGACCGGCACCTTCTCCAAGGTGGCCGGCGTGCTGTCGCTCAACGGTGCCGACGTCTTGGGCGCTTCGGCCCATTCGGAGAACGGTCGGGCGTTGTCAGTGTTCAGGGTCGGTCCGGCCCCGGACGGCGACCCGGACTGGACTCGGATCGCCGATCAGATCCGCCTGGCGCTGGCGGGTCGCCTGGCGCTGTCGGCCCGCCTCGGGGACAGGTCACGCACCTACCGGCCCGTCCGTCTGTCAGCAAGGCCCGCCCGACCACGGATGACGGTGGACAACCTCACCTCGGCGACGGCCACCGTCCTCGAGGTGACCTGTCCCGACGGTGTCGGCGTCCTGTACCGGATTACCCGTGCCTTCGCCGAGTTGGACCTGGACATCGTGAGGGCACACGTCCAGACGCTGGGTTCGGACGTCGTGGACGCCTTCTACGTACGGAACGCCTCGGGCGACAAGATCACCGACGTGGACCACCTGGCCGAGATCGAGCTCTCGGTCCTGCGCTGGGTGACTGTCGACTTCTGACCCGGCGGGACGGGCCGACCGACCGCAGCGCCTACGGTTCAGCCATGTCAGATCACGGCGTGGGCCCTCCCTCCCAGCTGGACCTTCTGCGCTGGGCAGAGGCCCTCGCCGGCTCGGCCCGGACCGGCCTCGGCTTCACCGAGTCCCTCTACGAGAGGGAACGCTACGAGGAGGTCCTCCAGGTGGCGGCGGAGATCAGGGTCAGGGCCGATGCCCTCGCCGGTGGTTCATTCGACGTGGACACCCTTGTCACGGACTGGCTGGATGCGGTGGGGCGTGGGGTGCCCGGCTACGTGACGCCGAAGGTGACCATCGGGGCGGTCGTAGGCAACAGTGCCGGTGAGCTCCTGATGGTGCAGAGGGCCGACTCGGGTGTCTGGCTCTACCCGACCGGCTGGGCCGACGTGGGCTATTCGCCCGCCGAGGTCGTCGTCAAGGAGGTTCTGGAGGAGACCGGCATCCAGTGCGAGGTGGTGCGTCCCATCGCCATCCTCGACGGGATGAGGCTGGGCATCACGGGGATCCCGCTCTATTCGCTGGTGTTCCACTGCCGGATGACGGGAGGCGAGCTGTCTGCCCACCCCCTGGAATGCTCGGACGTCGGGTTCTTCGCCGAGGGCAGCCTGCCGGAGGGTTCGGCGCTGCCGGAAGAGTGGGCGGCCGAGGCCTTCGCCGCCATCCGCGGCGAGGAACTGGACGTGCGCTTCGACCACCCCCGGGATCCTCCCTGGTTGGTCGCCGACGCCTGAGTTCTCAGGTGCCGGGCTGGTTCCGGAGGAAGTCCTCGACCTCGGCGACCAGGCTGTCCGGGTTGTCAGAGGTCTCCTCGTCGAAGTCGGCTTCCAACTGCTCGACGTACTCGATGGTGCCGTCGTCCTCGGCTACCAGTTCGGTGACCTGGCGTTCGTAGGCGGCTGCCGCGATCTCCAGGTCGGTGCACGGCACGTCTACCTCCAGCACCTGGGAGAGTCGCTCGACCAGGGCCAGGGCCGCCTTGGGCGACGGCACGTTGGAAACGTAGGCGGGAACGCTGGCCCAGAACGAGGCCGTGGTGACCCCGCGGTCGCGTAGTCCGGCCGCCAGGACTCCGACGATGCCGGTCGGTCCCTCGTAGGTGGATGGCGAGAGGCACAGGCGCATGGCCAGCTCCTCGTCGTCGGTGCCTCCGTAGACCTGGGTGGGGCGGCTGTGGGGCACGTCGGTCAACAGGGCACCCAGCGTGCAGACCATTGAGGCGCCGAAGGCCTCGGCGGTGATCGCCAGGTGGTCCACGAAGGTCCGCCAACGCAGCTGCGGCTCGTGGCCGATGGCGCACACCAGGTCGTGGGCGCTGCCGGGCACACGGGCCACGTGTATGCCGGTGGACGGCCAGACGATCTGGCGGGTCTCGTTCTCGTCGATGCACACGTTGGGTCGGGCCACGGTGAAGTCGAAGAAGTCCTCGGCATCGATGGTGGCGACGTGCTCGGCCGCGAAGTGGTCGCGCACGTAGCGGGCTGCCGTGGAGCTGGCCTCACCGGCATCGTTCCAGCCCTCGAACGCGGCTATGAGGATCGGCGACCGCAGGTCGGTCGGCATCTCGTCGACGTTCCAGATGAGGTGCGGAGCGGGGTCGGGGGCCATTGCTGTCGGAGGCTAGCCAGACGCGTTGGTACGCGCGCCGGGAGGCGATGTCATCGGGTCCTAGGCTCACCGACCATGGATGGAGATCGGGACGCCACGTTCGTCGTCCGCGAGGTCGTCGAGGTGGACGATCGCCTGGTGTCGGCCATGGCCCGCCTCATTCCCCAGTTGTCCAGCTCCAGCCCACCGCCCGATGCCGACGCCCTGACGGCTGTCGTGGCCTCAGGTGCTTCGATCCTGCTGGTGGCCGAGGATCCGGACGTGGAAGGCGAGGCGGCCATCCTGGGGAGCATGACGCTCGTGGTCTTCGGGATCCCGACCGGCCTACGGGCCTGGATCGAGGACGTGGTGGTGGACGGGTCGGCCCGTGGCCGCGGTGTCGGCGAGATGCTCAACCGAGCTGCGATTCTTCGGGCCCGGGAAGCCGGTGCCACGACCGTGGACCTGACGTCGAGGCCGTCGCGGGAGGCCGCCAACCGCCTCTATCGCCGTCTCGGCTTCGAGCAGCGTACGACCAACGTCTACCGCCTGGAGCTCTGACAGGCGGCTTCGTGGTGCTTAGTGCTACAGGTCGCGTCTGTCCGACGCAGCCCGTTGGCTACTCCTCCGGGTCGTGCCCCTGGTCCTCGGCAAGCTCGTCGGAGAGCGTCCGGTCCCACTGCTCCAGCCCGTCGGCGTGGGCGCTCCTGGCCAGGATGTGGGAACCGACCGGTGCCGCCACGAAGGTGAACACGAGCGTCAGGAGTGCCTTGGTGAGGGCGGCGGCGGTGCCGATGTGCACGACGGCACCGAGCAGCAGCCCCAGCAGTCCCAGCGTCGAGCACTTGGAGGCCGCATGCAGCCGGTGGTACGCGTCGGGTAGTCGGACGGTGCCCCAGGCTCCGATGAGCATAAAGGAGAGGCCGGACACCAGAAGGGCGACCGTTGCGATCTCGCGCATGGCGTCCACCTACCCCACCCTGCCGTCGTCCGGGTCTGGGGGCTGGAGGCCGCCCCTGACTGCTCCGATGTACTGGGCGAAGGCCAGCGTGGAGGCGAAGCCGACTATGGCCACCAGCAGGGCCACGTCCAGCGAGACGGCACGTCGCTGGTCGACGGCCAGGAGGATCACGAGGGCGACCACCTGCAGGGACAGAACGTCTCCTGCCAGCACCCGGTCGGCGACGTGTGGCCCCTTCACCATGCGGTACATGGCCATGCCGATCCCGACCACCACGGTGACGATGCCGGCCTGCACGACGACCGCTACCACGAGAAGACCTCCCGCCGGAGCCGCTCGTCCAGCTTCCTGAGGCCGGCGATGGCCTCGGATCGGTCCAGGGCGTACATGCAGTGCACGTACAGCCACCGACCGTCGTCGGATACGTCCACGACCAGGGTCCCGGGCGTGAGGGTGATGCAGTTGGCCAGGACCGTCGTCTGGAAGTCGTCCAGGTCCTCCACCGGGTACCGGAGGATGCGCGGCGTCTGGTTGAACCCGGGCGTCATGATCTCGCGGGCGATCTGCAGGTTGGAGCGGATCAGGATCGTCAGGAAGTACAGCCCGAACCGCAGCATCCGGAGTGCTCGTCGGCCATGGTTCGGATGCTGCGTGCCCAGGTCGTAGACCGAGACCACGATGAAGCCGAGGGCCAGGCCGACCAGGACGCCCGGCCACGTGTGGTTGCCGGACCACGACAGGTAGAGCACCGCCAGCGCCATGTCGAAGCCCAGTCGCCGGATCATCAGCCGCCACCCCCCGATGCGGTCAGCACGGAGTCGGCTGCCAGCGGGTCCACCGCCCGGATGTAGGCGGACGGATCCGTGAGCTGCTCAGCGGCGTGGAAGGCGATGTCGTAGATGGGTTCCGCTGCCAGGCCGATGAGCACCGCCGCCACCACCAGGATCCCGATGCCCGTGTGGGCGGCACGAAGGCCGCGGACGCGCCCGCCGGCATCGCCGCCCCGGTACATGCGTCGGCCCGATTCCGGCGACCAGAACCCCTGGGTCCAGATCTTCAGCATGGAGAGCAGCGTCAACCCTCCGGTCACCAGGCCGATCACCGAGAGCCACCAGCTCACCGTCCAGCCCTCCCTGATGATGACCAGCTTGCCGAAGAAGCCGCTCAGCGGTGGCAGCCCGACCAGGCTCAGCGCCGCAACGAAGAACGCCACCCCCAGCCAGCGGTGGCGCTTCAGGAGGCCGCCGATCTCGTCCAGGTCGTCCGATCCGGCGTGGCGTTCCATGACCCCGCAGCACAGGAACAGGGAGCTCTTCACCACCATGTGCTGGATCATGTAGTACAGCGCGCCGGCGAGGCCCATGGTCGTCATCATCGAGATGCCGAACACCATGTATCCCACCTGGCTGATCACGTGCACGGCCAGGATCCGTCGGACGTTGTGCTGCGACACGGCGCCCAGCACCCCGAGGAGCATGGTCGCCCCGGCAGACACGGCAATGATCGGCAGCACCACGTCACGGGCGTCTCCCGCTGCGAAGACCAGCGGGAAGGTTCGCAGGACGGCGTACACGCCGACCTTGGTCAGCAGGCCGCTGAACAGTGCGGCGACCGAGATCGGGCAGGTGTGGTAGGTGTCCGGCAGCCAGAACCAGAGCGGGAAGAACGCCCCCTTCAGGCCGAAGACGACGAGCAGCATCACCGATAGGCCGGTGAACCCTGTCGGGAGGGGCACGCCGGCGTTGGACCGGTCGGCCACGAACCGGGCCAGGTCGGCGATGTTGAGGGTGCCGGTCATGCCGTAGACGAGGCCGGCGGTGATCACGAACACCGTCGAGGCCACCAGGTTCAGCAGCAGGTACTTGTATGCCTGCGTCATCTGCCTTCGGGTCCGGCCTATGGCCAGCAGCCCGTAGGAGGCCATCAGCATGATCTCGAAGGCCACGAACAGGTTGAACAGGTCCCCGGTCAGGAAGCTCTGGTTCACGCCGACAATCAGGAGTTGCATTAGCGGATGGAAGTAGCGCCTTTCGGTGAGGGGCTCGACCATGGAGAAGCTGTGGACGTAGCAGGCGATCGTCACCAGCAGGCCGGCGCAGAGCAGCAGGCCGGAGAGGCTGTCGAAGACCAGCGTGATCCCGAACGGCGCCGGCCAGGCACCCATCTGCGACACCATCACCTCGCCGTGCCGTATCCGGACCAGCCACGTCAGGGCGAGGGCCAGCATCGAGCAGAGGCTCACCAGGCCCAGGACCCGCTGGGGGACCGGCCGGCGGACCAGGGCGACGGAGGCCAGGCTGGTGACCAGCGGGATCACCACGAACAGGCCGAGCAGGTTGTTGGTCACCGGTCGCCTCCGTCGTGGCCGGCATCCGGGCGGTCCTCGGTCGCCAACTCGTCCACGTTGATGGTCCCGGTGCGGTTGGCCGTGACGATCAGGAGGGTCAGCAGGAAGCCCATGACGGCGAAGTTGATGACGATGGCGGTAAGGATCAGTGCCTGGGGAAGCGGATCCACGAGGTTGACCGCACCCAGGATCGGGGGGTTCCGCAGCCCGCCGTCCGCCAGGACCGGCGACCCGCTCATGGCGATGATGGATAGATTGGCGCCGTGGCCGAGGGCGAACACGCCCATGGCGACCGACTTCAGCTCCCGCGACAGCATCAGGTAGACGCTGACCGTCACCAGGACGGCCACGCAGATGGCCAGGACGGTCGTCACCGGTCCAGCTCCTCGCCGAGCCGGCTGATCATCCCAACGGCTACCCCCACGACCACGAGCAGTACGCCCAGGTCGAACGCCATGGCCGAGACCAGGTGGACGTCGCTGCCGCCCAGGTGCAGGGTGGTCGAGGCCGAGCGCAGGAGCGGCTGGCCGAACAGCAGCGGCAGGGTGGCCACCGCTCCGGCGAGGCCCAGTCCGACGAACACCAGCCACCGCGGGTGGACGGGCAGGAGGCGGTGGAATGCCCTGTCGCCGTACGACATCCGGTAGGTGCAGAGCCCCACCGATGCGATGAGGCCTGCGATGAAGCCCCCGCCCGGCCCGTTGTGCCCCTTCAACGCCGCATAGGCGGCGTAGAGGAATGTGAGCGGGAGGATGAACCGGACTGCGGTCCGCAGGATCACCGACGACGTCCTCATCGCTGCGCCCCCAGGGCGATCGGGACCGCCGGGTCCTCGTCCTCATCCTCATCCTCGTCCCTTCGGTGGCGACGACGACCGGGGAGCATCGACCAGACGCCCAGTGCGGCGGTGGCCAGCACCGTGATCTCACCGAGGGTGTCGAATCCGCGGAAGTCCACGAGGATCACGTTGACGACGTTGCGTCCCTCACCGCCGCGGCCGTCGGTCAACTCTGAGCCCTCGAGGCTGTGTTCCTCGAAGAACCTCCCGAGGGTCGGGGCGTCGTCGGCCCGGTTGTCGGCTGCGTGCCCGGCCAGCAGGGTCATCCACCCGATCGAGATGCCGACGACGGAGGCCAGGGCCAGGCGCGGCAGTACCCGGATCCGGGGCCTGCGGTCCGGCCGTGGCAGCAGCCGAAGTACCAGGAGGAAGAGGATCACCGAGATGATCTCGAACATGAGCTGTGTGAGGGCCAGGTCCGGTGCCTGGTAAACGAGGTAGAGGCCGACGACGGCGAAGCCGCTGGCTCCCAGCACAAGCACCCTCACGACGCGTTCGGTGACCATCGGGAGAGCGATGGCCGCGGCGCACACGACCGCCCCCAGCAGTAGCCCGGCCGGGTACTCGAACAGGGCCATGCCCGCCGGCGGGCGCAGCATCGCCGGGTCGGCCCAGGCGGCCCAGCCGACACACAGCGTCAGTACCGAGAAGACGACCGCCAGGTAGTGGCGAACGTGGCCGGTCTGGATCGAGTGGAACAGGCGGTGGCCGCCCCGCATGATGCCCCGGTAGGTGGCCGGCCATATGCGGGCGTGGACGTCGACGATCTCGCGTCGCATCCAGCCCGAGAACCCGAGCAGCACGCCGGCGGTGATGGCGATGGCCGTCATGAGCAGCGGTACCCCCGGGTGGAGGAACGGCTCCCAGGCCAGCGGGAGGCCCGTGGCGAAGGCCTCGTCGTGGACGTTCACTTCGATCCCCCGGAAGGTCCGGTTCCAGAGCGACGGGACCAGGCCGCCCAGGTACTGGAGTGCGATGAGGGCGGCTGCCGGAGCCCAGAGCATGGACGCCCACCGGTCGGGCTGGATGAGGGAGACGACCGGGGCATCCGAGTCGTTGCCGACCCCGGACCTGTGGCCCATCACCGTCGTGACCAGCCTGACGAAGATGGCCACGTTGCACGCCGCGGCGACGATCGCCATGACCCCCACGACGGCCAGGAGCGGATGCAGGTCGCTGGCACGGGTGGTGGCGGCGAAGAAGAGCTCCTTGGCGACGAAGCTGACGGTCCCCGGCCCACTGGCCAGCGCGTAGCCGCTGAGCAGCAGGACCAGTGCTGCTGCCCTGGTCCCGGCGCCGGGTCGGTGCCACAGCCCGAACAACTGGGAGAGGCGCCGTGCGCCGGCGAGGTGGGCGAGCGCCCCGACGGCGAGGAACAGGGGTGCCTTGTAGAGGGCGTGGCTGGCGATCTGCGTGAGGTCCCAGTCGATGGTCCTGATGCCGTCTGCGGTAGACGCTCCGCCCATGCCGTACATGGCGACCAGCAGACCGAGGTGGCTCACGGTGGTGTAGGCGAACATCTTCTTCAGGTCGTCCTGGTGGAGGGCCAGCACCGCCCCGAGCAGCATCGTGACCGCGCCGATCGACACCAGCAGCGGCAGCCATGGGGCCAGGGCGCCGAAGGCCGGGAGCATGCGCCCAAGCAGGAACACCCCGGCCTTCACCATCGTGGCCGAGTGCAGGTATGCCGAGACCGGCGTCGGGGCCTTCATGGCGCCCGGCAGCCAGTCGTGGAGGGGCCACTGGGCGCTCTTGGTCGCGGCCCCGACGAACATCAGCACGAATGCCGCCACCACGGTGCCGTCGTGGCTGAGGGTCGCCGCCTCGGCGATGAGGCCGCTCCAACGCCAGATGCCGGTGTGGCCGCCGAATAGGAGGACCCCGCCGAGCAGGGCGAGACCACCCAGGCCAGTCGTGAAGAACGCCTGCATGGCCCGCTTCCCGGCATCGGTGTCATCACGGTCCCACCCGATCAGGAGGAAGGAACTGATCGAGGTCATCTCCCAGAAGAGGACGGTCAGCAGCAGGTGGTCGGCCAGGACCACGCCCAGCATGGCGCTGGTGAAGAACCCGAGGGTGGGGAAGAAGCGGGCCAGCGATGCGGCGTCGTGCCCGAAGTAGGCGCGTGCGTACAGCACCACGACCACGCCCATGCCGGCGATGAGGAGGGCGAAGAAGGCTCCCAGGCCGTCGACGAGGAAGCTGATGTCCAGGTTCAGGCTCGGCACCCACGAGATGCTGCCGGTGGGCGTGTCGGCGGTGCTCACGCCGCTACGGCCCAGGTGGGCCGCGACGAGGACCACGGAGGCGGTCGGGCCTGCAGTTGCCAGCACCAGACGGGGGAGCTTCCGAGATGCCGGTAGGAGCATCGTGGCCAGCCCGGCGAGTACGGGCGCGCCTATGGCGGCCAGGACGAGGTAGGGGGCGGTCGTCACCACGGCCGACAGTCTGGCCGCTGGCCCGTTGTCCCGGTGGCTGGTCACCGTCATGGGGCGGTCCCGAGGCAGGCCGCCCACCAAGGCTGGTGCGGAGGAGGCCGTGGCACGTTCCCGCGATACCAGAGGGACGGCTGTGGCAGAAGCAGGTTGCCGAAGGTTCGTTCGCCCCGGTCGAGGAGGAACTCTGTTCCATCTCGCAGTGGATGTACGAGAACCCCGAGTTGGGATTCGAGGAGTTCGAGGCGTCGAAGCGCATCAGCTCCTTCCTGGATCGGCAGGGCTTCGACGTCACCTATCCGAGCCACGGCCTGGACCATCATCGACATGGCCGATCGGGACGTTTGGGACAAGCTCCGGGGATGAGCCTGCCGAGCCGAAGCGAATCCAGCGCAACGAGATCACGATCGCCCTGAACGACCTCGTCGTGGGCAACTACTCGATCATCCCGCTGATCCACAGTGGAAGCGTCTCGGCTCACACGTGCTCCTCGGGGCGGCCCTGGACCTGGCCGGCGGCCTTGACCACGACTGGGCTGTCGGGTCGGGCACTGTCGCCAGCCGACGTGCTGGTGCAGACTGGGCGCTCGCCGGCAACTCCCTGTCCGGAAGGCATTGGATGACCACCACCGAGACCACCATCGCCGAACTGGACGAGGCCCAGGTCCGCGTCGACCTGGCCGCAGCCTTCCGGCTGGCCGCCCGGATGGACCTCCACGAGTCGGTGGCCAACCACTTCAGCGCCGCGGTCTCCTCCGACGGGAAGCGCTTCCTCTGCAACCCCAAGTGGCGGCACTTCGGCCTCGTGACGGCCAGCGAGCTCCTCCTCCTGGATGCCGACGACCCCTCCACGATGGATCGACCGGATGCACCGGATCCGTCCACCTGGTGCATCCACGGCGCCATCCACGCCCGGATCCCGACCGCCAGGGCCGTGCTGCACTGCCATCCGCCGTATGCCACGGCCATGTGCAGCCTGGTGGATCCGACGATTCCGCCGATCGACCAGGCAACGGCACGCTTCTGGGGACGGACCGTCTACGACACGGAGATCGGAGGTCCACCGGACGATCCGGTGGAGGGCGCCCGGGTGGCCGAGGCCATGGTCGGCAACGCTGTGATGATGATGGGCAACCACGGCGTGACGGTGGTGGGCGAGACCGTGGCCCATGCCTTCGAGGAGCTGTACTACCTGGAGCGGGCGTGTCGAAGCGTGGTCATTGCCCTCAGCACGGGTCGGCCGTTGCGGGTCATGGACGATTCGCTGGCTTCCAGCATCGCTGAGATGTGGACCCGCTTCACCGACCAGGGCGTTGCCCACTTCGCCGAGCAGAAGGCGCTCCTGGACCGCGATGATCCCGGGTACCGGGACTGACGTGGCCGGGGGATCGGGGAGATTGTTGCTGATATGAGCACGGATGACGGTCTCCGGGCGACCAACCGGGCGCTGCTGGAGCGCGTCATCTCGTTGTACGGGACCGACAGGGCCGGTGAGTTGGCCGACTGCTACACGTCGGACTGGGTTCTGGAGTTGCCGTTCTCCGACCCGCCACGCCGGCTCGAGGGCGGCGCGGAGGTCAGGGACTACCTGGCTTCTAAGCTGGGGATCTTCGTCTTCACCCTCTCTCTGACGGCGGTGCACGAGTGCCTGGATCCGGACCTGCTGGTCGTCGAGTACGAGAGCGACGGGCACGTGGCGCACACCGGCAAGCCGTACCGCAATACCTACATCGCCCTCTGGCGGTTCCGTGACGGAAAGGTCTGCGGCGTGAAGGAGTTCCCCAACCCGATGGTCGCCGCCGAGGCGCTCATCCCGGGACCGGCCGACGGGTGGGAGGGCGACGACCTTCCCGACGACGAGGAGGAGTGACCGGGCCACCGGCCATGGTCCACCGGCCACCGTTTCCCGTGGGCTGGTTCGCCGTGGCCACGGTCGACGAGTTGCCCGTGGGTGCTCTCATGCCGTTGGCGGCCTTCGGCCGGGACCTGGCCGTGGGTCGTTCCCCGGGTGGCCGGGCGCTGGTCACGGACTCGGTCTGCCCGCACCTTGGTGCGGACCTGGCCGCCGGCGGCCACATCGACGACGGTCAGGTGGTCTGCCCGCTGCACGAGTGGTGCTTCAGCCACGGTGGGGCCTGTGTCTCGAGTGGTTCCGAACCGCTGCCGGCTGCCATCAGTCTCCGTGTCTGGCCCACCGAGGTGGTCGGTGGCGCCGTGCTGGCCTTCAACGGTCGGGACGGCGAGGTGCCCGCCGCAGGCCCACCGGACCTGACATCCGGCGGGGGCGGGGAGGACCGGGTGGGGGGCCGCGATGGCCACCCCGAGGACGTGGTCGTCGACCTCCTGCTCGCCGCCGGGGTCACCGACGGGACGGCCGATGGCGACAGGTGGTCGGCGAGGGCCGGTGACGGGGCCACGGTCGTCGTCCACGGTCCGGGCACCGTCGAGCACCGTCGCTCGAACGGGGCCACCGACGTGGTGTACGTGACGCCGGTCGACGGCTTCGCGGTGCTGGTGCGTTCCGCCGGTCCGTCGCCGGGCATCGCCATGGCTTCCGACCGTCCTGCGTTCGCTGCGACCGGCGACCTGCCCGGGTTCCGCTCCTGGTACCGGCGCTTCGACGCTTCGTCCGCACCCCGGCCCAGACCGGTCAGGTCAGGTCGGCGGAACCGACGGGACGTACCGGCCGGTTGAACCGGCGTCAGCCGGGACGCGCTATGAAGCCCTCCATGCCATAGGGCCTGTACGGGCCGACGCAGAGCTGTTCCAGGACCCCGATCCCCACCCGGTCGCCCATGGTGGCCCTGACCAGGTGCTGGCAGTGCTGGTTCTCGTAGGCCTGGTCGTCGACCTCGTCCATGTTCCACGATTCGCTGGCCATGGCCAGGTCGCCCTTCCACGCCCCGTGTCCCCACTCGGGGTGGTGGTAGCCGATGCCCTTCATCCTGAAGGTGAAGATCTTCTCCAGGTGGAATTCGTGGAGGGTCCCGTCGTCCACCGCGACGAAGGACATGTCCGCCGTGTGCGCCATCCGGCTGCCGCCCTCGAACTGCAGGCGGTGCTCGTGGGACCGCATGTGCCGGGTGGCTGGGTCCTCGATGCCGGGCAGGTCCCCGAGGGTGTCGTAGGTGGGTAGGAGCGCCCCGACGCTGGACAGCGGTCGGCCCAGCGAGTCCTCGAACAGCTGGTAATGCACGCAGATGTCGTCGAAGTTGAGCGGCGCCCACAGGAAGAACATGGAGTTCCGGGCCGGGGGAGCCGGCGCTCCGCGTCTGTCACCTCCATCGAGGGGACGGATGCCCCACGAGCGGTCCTTGGTCCCCCGGGTGGTTGCCGGGTCGAGTTCGATCCTCCGGCCGTTGAACTGGATCCAGCCGGACCAGCGTCCCAGTTGCGTGAAGCGTGTGGTGTCCATGACCCGGCGGATGTCGCCGCCCCAGTAGTGGCGGGGTTCCTCGACGTTGCCGGTCCGGCCCTCGAAGGTGAGGTCGCAGGAGAAGTCGGTCTCATTCTCCTCCAGCACGATCCGACAGGATCGCATGGGTTCCAGGATCTCGATGCGGAACGGTCCGACCTGCTGGTCGCCCGGGTCGCCCTCGGCCCTGCAGGAGGCATGGAAGGAGTGCTGCACGTCGTCGATGGCGATGCTGATCCCGCAGTCCCGGATTCCGAGGTGCGGGTAGTGCGCCGTCCCGATGCCCAGGTACATGTCCCCGGCGGTGGAGTAGCAGTTGAACCAGTACCGCTCGTAGACGTCCTTGTCGCTGGATGCAGGTGTGGCCAGCGGGTCGGGGGTCTGGTGGATCGGGTAGTCGTCGAACTTCGAGAGCACGGGTTGTGGCTCCTTGCCTGGTCGGGTGGATTCAGGTGGGTCGGGACGTCGCCGGGTCGGGTGGACGCACTGGTCCGATCGGTCAGGACCTGAGGGGAGGTCCGCCGCGTTCGCCGGGCCAGCGTGAGCCTCCGATGGTGTCGGCGAACGGCCAGAAGGCCTCAGGGTCCAGCGGTCCGGCGTTGGTGATCTCCCGCGCCTTGTGGCGCGAGGTGACCAGTCGGGCATCCACGAACTCCTCGCAGGGCAGCAGCTCGGTGTAGGGGTCCCACGGGCTGTCCCTCAGGGTGAGGTCGCCGTCCAGCAGCTCGATGTGGACAGGCTCGCTGACCTGGCGTACCCGGACCACGTGCGGCGGGAAGTCCCACTCCCGCTCACCACCGCCGATGGCCCGCGAGTACTTGGTCCACCACTCGTTGTGCTCCACGTCGGCACCGTCGGGTTCCACCTCACCGGTGACAGTGCCCCGGAACTCCAGGAAGGTGTAGCCCTGATGCGTGCAGGTGGCCTCGATGCGGTCGCCCAGGCGGAAGTAGCGGGTCGCGCAGGGGAACTTGGGCTGCCCGTTGGTCTCGGCGCTGACGAAGATGGCCGCTTCCTGGTCGATGCCGATGCCCAGGGAGTACTGGCCGACGATGCCGTTCCATTCGGCGTCCACCTTCGTGGAGATGCCGAACTCGGGTTCGTCGCGGATCGGAACGCAGTAGACGCCCAGGTACACGTACGGGCTGTCCACCGGGTTGATTCCGGGTGGGAGGAGGGCGGCGACCCTGGCCGGGTCGGTGCGGTACCGGATGTTCAGCTTCGGGAAGCTGGAGATCTCGCCGGGTCTGGCGGTGGGGGTGTCGGTCACGGATCCTCCGGGAGCGTGGGCGTTGGGGCCTGTCCAGCCTGTCCGATGGCAGTGGGCGAGGCCCAATCGGTCGGCTAACTGCCCTGACGGCGACAAGCCGGTGTCCGGATGCCGCCCGGGGCCTGCCGGGCGTGGTTCACATGTCGCGGCGGCGGGCTTCCTTGGCGGCCAGCTTGGCGGACAACTTCACGTCGTTCCGCTCCACGGCGGTTCTGGCCGCCAGCATCATCATCTGCACCGCGGTGAAGATGATGGACAGCAGCACCAGCACCGGCCATCCGAAGGCCAGTCCGGCGACGAGGGCGACGAGGCCCAGGAGCGTGGCTATGAGCATGGGCTGCACCCTAGGGCTGCTGCACCCGACCTGATGGGTGGTGTTCCCACCGGCGGGCTGGTCCTCTCCACGGCATCCTGACGACCTGGTCCCCGGAGCGTCCCCGCCTTCGGGCCTCAGTGCGGGCCGGTGGTCCGGCCGGGTGGACCCGCTGGAAAGTCGCCTGCAGTCTGCCGTAGCGCCACGAGGGCGGTGTCGGTCCGGGAGGCCTCGAGGTCCGACATGCCGTCCAGCCCGTAGCTGATGTCGGCCAGGCTGGCGGCCGCGGCGGCCGCCGCCGCCCGCCCTGCCGCGGTCAGCTGGGCGAGGGTGGTACGGCGGTCGGTGGGGTGGGGGACCCGCACGACGAGGTCGTCGGCCTCCAGCCGGTCGATGGTGTTGGTGACGCTGGTCGGATGGACCTGGAGACGGTCGCCGATCTTTCCGAGTGGGAGGGAGCCGGTTCGGCTGAAGGACAAGAGCGCCAGGGCTTCGAAGCGGCTGAATACGAGGCCGTGGGGTTCGAGGGCGGCGTCGATCCGCTGGAGGAGGATCTGGTGGGCCCGGGTGATTGACGTGGCGGCCGACATCCGGTCGGCGGCCCCCCAGCCGTGTGCCTCCCAGTTGCGGCGGGCCTCGGCGATCGGATCGAAGGAGAGTGGCACGTCGGCAGTCTAGAGGGCCACAGGTAAATGATTGGGTGGCAAATAGTAGGAAGTCCAAGTAATCTTGCGGGATGGCGAACCCCGAGTCCCGACCCGATCCCGATTCCGGACCCGGTTTCCGCACCCTCTCCGGGATACCGGTCGACGGCGTCTACGGCGACGGTCCACTACCCGGCGATTTTCCGTACACCCGTGGCGTGCATGCCGAGATGTACCGGTCCCGCCTCTGGACGATGCGGATGTTCGCCGGCTTCGGGACCGCCGGCGACACCAACGCCCGCTTCCACGAACTGCTCCGCTCCGGCGGCACCGGCGTCTCGACGGCCTTTGACATGCCGACCCTCATGGGACGCGACTCCGACCACGAGTGGGCCCTCGGCGAGGTAGGCAGGGCGGGCGTGGCCGTCGACACCGTGGACGACATGGTCGACCTGTTCACCGGCATCGACCTGGGGACCATCTCCACGTCGATGACCATCAACGGGCCGGCGCCGATCCTGCTGGCCATGTACGTGGCGATGGCCGAAGAGACCGGCGTCGAACGGGCCCGGCTCTCCGGCACCCTCCAGAACGACATCCTGAAGGAGTACCAGGCCCAGAAGGAGTACGTCTTCCCGCCCCGCCCGTCGGTCCGCCTGGTCACCGACGTGATCCGGTTCACCACCGCCGAGATGCCCCGCTGGAACCCCGTGTCGATATCCGGCTACCACATCAGGGAGGCCGGTTCCACGGCCGCCCACGAGCTGGCGTTCACCCTCGCCAACGGCTTCGCGTACGTGGAGGCGGCCATGGCGGCCGGCCTGGACGTCGACGACTTCGCCCCCCGCCTGAGCTTCTTCTTCAACAGCCACAACGACTTCTTCGAGGAGGTCGGCAAGTTCCGGGCCGCCCGCCGCATCTGGGCCACCTGGATGCGCGATCGATACGGCGCCACCGACGAGCGGAGCCTGAAGCTCCGGTTCCACACCCAGACGGCCGGCGTCTCGCTGACCGCCCAGCAACCCGAGGTGAACATCGCACGCGTGGCCCTGCAGGCCATGGCCGGCGTGATGGGTGGCACCCAGAGCCTCCACACAGACAGCCACGACGAGGCCCTGGCCCTCCCCAGCGAGGAGGCGGCCCGCATCGCGCTGCGGACCCAGCAGGTGATCGCCCACGAGACCGGGGTGCCAAACGTGGCCGATCCGCTCGGTGGATCCCACTACGTGGAGTGGATGACCGACGAGATGGAGCGCCGGGCCACGGACGTGTTCTCCCACCTCGAGGACCTGGGCGGCGGATCCATCCTGGAGGGTGTCTACGCGGGGATCGAGAGCGGCTGGTTCGCCGGTGAAATCGCCGATGCCGCGTATCGGTACGAGCGCGAGATAAATGCCGGCGAGCGGATCGTCGTCGGGGTGAACGCCTTCACGGAGGGCAACGATGCCGAACGGGCACAGTTGCTGCGAATCGGCCAGGACACCGAGGACCTACAGCTGAAGCGCCTGGCTGGCGTGAAGCAGGCCCGGGACGACCGTGCGGTCGCCGACTCACTCCGCCGAATCGTCGCCGATGCATCGGATCCCACCACGAACCTTATGGGTGCCCTCCTGGACTCGGTCAGGGTGCGTACGACGGTCGGGGAGATCGTCGAGTCCCTCGAGGGCGTGTTCGGTACCTACGTCGAACAGGCGGTCATCTGATGGCCGACGCACCTCCGGTCAGGGTGGTCCTGGCCAAGCTGGGCCTGGACGGCCACGACCGTGGTCTGAAGGTGGTGGCCAGGATGCTGCGGGACGGCGGCATGGAGGTCGTCTACCTGGGGTTGCGACAGACCACCAGGAGCATCATCGACGCCGTCGAGCAGGAGGACGCTGACGTCGTCGGGATCTCGATGCTGAACGCCGGACACCTCACGCTCGGCCCCCTCGTGGTCGACGCCCTCGCCGATGCCGGCCTGGACGTACCGGTGGTCATCGGCGGCATCGTGCCCGACGAGGACCGCCCGACCCTGGCGGCCGCCGGGGTGGCCGGGGTGCTCGGTCCCGGCTCGCCTGCCGACGAGGTCGTTGCCTGCGTTCGGGCTGCCGCAGCCCGTCGTGGCCTCTGACCTGACTCCCCGGGGAGCACCTGTGGCCGACCGAGGCGTCCCGGAGCTGGTGGCGGCAGCGCGTGGCGGCGAGCTGCGGGCCACCGCCCGCCTGCTGACCCTGGTCGAACGCGGCGGCGACCCTGCCGACCGGGTGGCTGAGGCGACGCACCGCCATGTCGGCAATGCCCACGTGATCGGGTTGACCGGCCCACCCGGGTCGGGGAAGTCAACCCTCACCGCCGCCTGGACGACCCAGCTGGCCGCCGACGGTCGCCGACCGGCGGTGCTGGCCGTGGATCCGTCCTCCCCCCTTACCGGTGGGGCGATCCTCGGTGACAGGGTCCGCATGGCCGGGGCCACCGCCGCAGGTGTCTTCATCCGTTCCATGGCCACCCGTGGCCACGCCGGAGGCCTCGCCCTGGCCGTACCCGGCATGGTGCGCGTGCTGGACATCGCCGGTTTCGATCCCGTCATCGTCGAGACGGTCGGGGTGGGACAGGTGGAGGTGGACGTGACGGCGGCGACCGACACGGCGGTGGTGGTGGTCACGCCCGGAATGGGCGACGCCGTCCAGGCAAACAAGGCCGGCCTCCTGGAGGTGGCCGACCTGTTCGCCGTGAACAAGTCCGATCGGCCCGATGCCGCCGACGTCCGACGTGACCTGGAGCTGATGCTGGACCTCTCGAAGCTGACCGGACACGGACGGCACGATGCCGTGGCCAGGCCCACGATCGTGTCCACGGTAGCCACCACCGGCAGGGGCGTGGCCGAGTTGGCCGAGGCCGTGGACGCCCACTTCGTAGAGCTCACCGATGCCGGGCTGCTGGAGGCACGGCGCCAGGTGCGTCGCCGGGCCGAGGTCCGCTCCCACCTCGAGCACCTGGTCCTGACGGCATCAGCGGCAGCGGTGGAGATGGCCTTCGCCGCCGCCAGCCGGGCGGATCTGCCGGACGAGCCGCCGGGCGCCACGGCCAGACGCCTGGCCGAACGCCTCCTGGGGGACCCGGGTTCCTGAATCGACGTTGCTACCTGATCGAGTTCTAGTTCCGGGCGCCTCGACACGGATTATCGAACGCGGGCTCACATGCCACCGACGCGGGCACCGTAGTTAGGCTGCCCCGTCGTGGTCACCAACCCGCTCTCTCTCCCGGCGCGCCTCTGGCGGGACCACGGGCAGACCCTGATCCGTTTCTTCAGGGTCTCGATGGTCAACATCGTCATCGGTCAGAGCCTCCTGTTCACCTTCCACAGCGTGCTGGGCTGGCCCGGCGCGTTCGCCAACGCCGCAGCGGTGGCCATCAGCAGTTGGCCCGCCTACTGGCTGAGCCGCCACTACGTGTGGGAACAGGACCTGGGCGGTCACACCGTCGGCGAGATCGCCCCCTTCTGGATCCTCTCCTTCGCCGGCCTGTTCCTCTCCACAGCCGTGGTCGGTGTGGTCGACTCCATCTTCGGCGGCGCCCTGTCGGTCCAGTTGGCCAACGCCGGGGCCTTCGCCGCCCTCTGGATCGTCCGCTACCTCGTCTTCCACCATGTCATCTGGGGGGACAGGTCCGAACGCGGCGACAGCGCCACGGGATCCTGAGGATGGCCGAGCCCGGGTCCATCTCCGACCGTGTCGCCGAGGCGCTGGCCCATGCCGACGCAGCCCGCGGTTTCATGCCCCCCGACGAGGGTCTGGCGCTCTACCGGCATGCGGCGGCGGTGTCCGTGGAGGGCCCGTTCCTGGAGGTGGGCAGCTACTGCGGCAAATCGAGCTGCTATCTGGGGGCAGCGGCCCTCGAGGGTGGACGGCTGCTGTTCGCACTGGACCACCATCGCGGCTCGGAGGAGAACCAGGCCGGCTGGGAGTGGCACGAGCCCGACCTGGTCGATCAGGCCACCGGTCTCATGGACACCCTGCCCGTGTTCCGGCGGACCATCCACGGTGCCGGCCTGGAGGGCACCGTGGTCGCCCTGGTGGGCGACTCGCCGGTGGTCGCCGCCTCGTGGGACACCCCGCTGGCGCTGCTGTTCATCGATGGTGGCCACGGCACGGAGCCGGCGCAGATGGACTACGAGGGTTGGATGCCGCATGTGGCCCATGGCGGCACCGTGCTCATCCACGACGTGTTCGAGGACCCGGCCGACGGCGGGCGTCCGCCGTACGAGATCTGGACCCGCGCCCTCGCATCGGGCGCCTTCGCCGAGGTGGACGCCATCGGATCGCTGCGGGTGCTGGTACGTACCGGCCCCGGGATCTGACACCGGCCTGATCCGACCGGACCCGGCGCAGGGGTCGACGTGCCCGGTCCGGGGCCGTCGGTTCAGTCGGTCTCGTGTACCAGTGCCTCGACGGCGATGATGTCTGGCAGCGTCGAATGGTCCACGAATATTCCGGACGCCGGGCTGGAGCCGCTGAGGGCGTCGCTGGCCAGCACCACCGCGGCGGCGGTGTAGGTCGAGCACTCCTGGTCGGGGAAGGTAACCAGGTCCGGGTAGACGATTCCCGTCAGGTACCGGCCGTCGTCACGCCGCATCGGGGTGGTGGTCGCCAACAGGTCCATGGCGATCTGGTGGTCTCCCGCCAACTGGTGGGCTATGGCGCACTCGCTGGTCTCGGCAGCCGTCGCCCAGTCCTTGTCGCTGACGCAGCGCACCCCCCGACCCTCCATCACGAACTCGTGGCGGCGGTCGGCCAGGTGGCGCCTGGCATCGGCGCCGGTGATGGCGCCGCCCAGCACGGGGTAGTACCAGTCCATCGCCCAGCGGTCCTTCGGGGTGAAGGCCCCGTCGGGACGGGTGCGCACCACGTGGGCCAGGTGGCCTAGCGAGAGTTCCCAGTCGGGTCGCTCGTGGCCCATCTCCTCGGCCACAGCGACCGCACAGCGCAGGCTGTGGCAGATGCTGGCCGAGCCCGTCAACAGGGCGAACGACCATGGTGTGCCGTCCTCGTGCCTTGCCCACAGGATCTCGCCCCGGGGGGTCTGGAGGTCCAGCACGAAGTCGATCGCCGGCTCCACGACCGACCACATCGACTCCAGGAATCCCCGGTCACCGGTCAGCAGCCAGTGGTGCCACACCCCTGTGGCCACGTAGGCGATCACGTTGCCGTCGAACTTGGGGTCCTCGATCCCGTCCGCCAGGTAGAACTGGTGCCAGGCACCTGACGGGTGCTGGTTCTCCACCAGCCATTCGTATGCGGTCTCCGCCTCGTCCAGATGACCTGTGACGGCCAGCGCCATGGCGGCCTCAACGTGGTTCCAGGGGTCGGCGTGCTCGCCCGGAAACCACGGGATCATCCCGTTGGGCAGCTGCCACTCGGCGATGGTCCCGGCCGTGAGGACCAGGTCGTCGGCGGTGAGCAGGCCGGGTATCTCAGGCAGCGACACCGGCCACCTCCCTCCGGTCCGGCGAAGGCGCCGTAGGCAGTGCCCCGCCGGGCTTCCGGGCGTACACCACCAGGCTCTTGCCCAGCACGGGGGTCAGGATCCGTTCCGCTATTCGGGTAGTCAGCGGAGCCTTCACGATGTCCCAGGTGAGGAGCCGGTGGTACAGCGAGACCAGCCGGCTCTCCTCGATGGGACGGTTCGGACCCACGGCGCAACGCAGCCACCAGTAGGGGCTGTGGAGGGCATGGGCCCGATGGGATCCGAGCCCTTCCAGGCCGGCTGCGGCCATCTTGTCCCGCAGCTCGTGGCGTCCGTAGATGCGGACGTGCCCGCCCACCTGGGCCGGAGCGTGGTAGTCCGATGAGAGCGCCCAGCAGATGCGCTCGGGTAGCCGCGCTGGGATGGTCACCGCCAGCACGCCTCCCGGACGCAGCACCCGGACCAGCTCGGCCAGGGCCCCCTCGTCGTCGTCGATGTGCTCCATGACCTCCGAGGCGATGATCCGGTCGAAGGACCCGTCGGCGAAGGGCAGCCCGGTGGCGTCACCGTTGACCGACTCCAGGACCACGTCGTCGGCGACCTCGCCGTCGGCCTGCATGACGGCACCGATGGAGAGGACTTGCCGGAGTTCGTCCAGGCCTAGGTCGCAGGCCACCACGTGGGCGCCGCGCCTGAGTGCCTCGTAGGCGTGGCGTCCGAAGCCGCAGCCGAGGTCCAGTACCAACTCGCTGGGCTGCAGGCCCAGCTTCGCGTAGTCAGCGGTCAGCACGGGTGCCTCAGCGCCGTGTGGTCTCGTCCAGGAGGGCCCGGTACTGCTCCACGGTCCGCAGGGCGGTGTGTCGCCAACTCCACTGGTCGATGACCCGCTCCCGCCCGGCGGCACCGACACGGTCGCGGAGCTCGGCGTCGTCCAGGACCGTCCGGAGCATCGCGGCCAGGGCGTCGCTGTCGCCCGGCGGCACCTGGAAGCAGGTCTCCCCGTGAATGCCGGTCACCTCGGGCAGGGCGCCACCCGTCGTGGTCACCAGCGGTACGCCACACGACATCGCCTCGATGGCGGGAAGTGAGAATCCCTCGTAGAGGGACGGCACGCATGCCACCTCGGCCTCGCTGTAGAGCTCGACGATCCGCTGGTCGGGCACGCCGTGTACGTAGCTCACGCAGTCGGTCAGGCCGAGGTCCTCGAAGACCTTCGTGGAGGCGCTGTCGGAGTTCGGCTTCCCGATGATGACCAGCTCCACGTGGCGTTCTGTACGGAGCTTGGCGATGGCCTCCAGCAGGTACTTGAGGCCCTTCATGACCACGTCGGCGCTGGCGGTGGTGACGATGCGTCCGGGGACCCGCTCGACCTCGGCGACGGGTAGGAACAGATCCGGGTCGACGCCCACCGGGACGACGTGGATGCGGGCGGGGTCCACCCGGTGGTCCGCTGCGATGTCGCCGGCCGACGACTCCGAGACGGTCATGACCCTGGGCATGCGCTTGGCTACCTGGGTCTGCATCCGGGTGAAGGCGTACCAGCGGCGCTTCCCGAACTCCTCCCAACGGGTACGTGCGTGCTGGATCTCGAGCTTGCGGTCCACGGTGATCGGATGGTGGATGGTGGACAGGACGGGGTATCCATCTCGCTCCTGCATGAGCAGGACACCCCAGCCGAGGCACTGGTTGTCGTGCACCAGGTCGAACTCGTGGGTGCGGTTGCGGAGGTGGTCCCGCGCCCTCATGCTGAACGCCATCGGTTCGGAGAAGTTGCCTGTGTTGAACGACATTGCCTCGGCGACGTCCCAGCGGGTCTTCATCTCCCAGATGCGGGCCTTCCGCATCGGGAAGTGGTCGTTGTAGAGCTCCAGGCTGGGCAGGGTGACCAGCGGGACCCGTTCGTCCAGGTCCGGGTACGGCGGTCCGGCTAGCACCTCGACGTGGTGGCCGAGGTCGACGAGAGCCTTCGTGAGGTGGCGTGTGTAGACGCCCTGTCCGCCGCAGTGGGGCTTGCCGCGGTAGGCGAGGTAGGCGATCCGGAGGGGGTCGTCGGCCGCCGGTACGGGGCATTCCGGGGCGCCGGCGTCCATGCTCGGGGAAGTCATCCGACAAGTCTGGCGGCGGGTCGGACCGATACCTCCACCGGGGTGGGGTGACCCATGTCGCCACCTGCCAGCACCGACCTGCCGCCTAGGGTCGGAAACGTGCGAGCACTTGTCCAACGGGTGTCCCGGGCTTCGGTGTCGGTGGATGCCGAGGTGGTGGGAGAGGTGGGTGCGGGCCTCTGCGTGTTCGTCGGCATCACCCACGATGACGGTCCGGACGAGGCGGATCGCCTGGCAGGCAGGCTGGCGGGGCTGCGGATCATGGACGATGCCGACGGCGTCATGAACCTCTCGGTCTCGGAGGTGGCTGGCGAGGTGCTGGTCGTGAGCCAGTTCACCCTCTACGGCGACACCAGCAGGGGTCGCCGCCCCGGTTGGAGTGCCGCTGCCGGACCCGACCAGGCCGAGCCGCTGGTGGAGTTGGTCGTGGCCGGCCTGAAGGAGCGGGGCCTGACGGTGGCCACCGGCAGATTCCGGGCCGACATGGTCGTGGAGATCACCAATGAAGGGCCTGCGACCCTGATGCTGGAGGTCTGAGTTGGCCGATAGGCCGGGCGTGGACGGCGATCGCTTCGGTTCGGCTGCCGACGACTACGCCGTGCACCGGGCCGACTTCCCGACTGTCGGAATAGACCGGATGGTCGCGTTGGGCGTCGGGATGCCCGGTCAGCGGCTGCTGGACCTGGGCTGCGGAACCGGCACCCTGGCCCGGCAGTTCGCAGCCCGTGGCTGCACCGTCACCGGCGCAGACGTGGATGCCCGGATGCTGGTGGCAGGCGCCGCTCTGGCCGGATCGGCCGGCCTGGAGGTGTCGTGGCGGGAATGTCCCGCCGAGGATACGGGCCTCGGGTCGGCGTCGTTCGACGTGGTCACCGCCGCCCAGTGCTGGCACTGGTTCGATGGTGAGGCGGCGGCCGCTGAGGTGAGGCGGCTGTTGGTGCCCGGCGGTCGCGTTGCCGTGTGCGGCTTCGACTGGCTGCCGTTGCCCGACACGGTCTCAGGGGTCACCGAACAGCTCATCCAGGCCCACAACCCCTCATGGAAGCTTGGTGGCATCAGGGATCCGGGTCCCGCGGCGCGCCGACAGCTGGTGGGCGCCGGGATGGAGGTACTGGAGACGTTCACCTTCGACGTGGACGTCGCGTACCAACTGGATTCGTGGCGACGACGGATTTCGGCCAGCGCCGCGATCCTGGACCTGGATTCTGATCAGGCGGTGGCCTTCGACGCCGAGTTGGCCGAGGTGATGGCCGATCGGTTCCCGGGTGACGACCTCATAGCCCCCCACCGGGTCTGGGCGTCCGTGGCGGTAGGCCCGGTCTGAGGACGATCGGCCGGTCGGTTCAGGTCCGGCGTCGGGACGCCGTCCAGGCGACCGCCATTGCCAGCAGTGACAGGAGGGCCATGGGCCATGTGCCTATCCGGCTGGCCCAGGTCAGCCCCTGTCGGCGCTCCACGCGGTGCTGTAGGACCGCCTGCTCGCCCACGCCGGTGCGTTGCAGTACCCGACCCTGGGGGTCGATCACGGCGCTGAAGCCGGTGGGTGCGACCTGCAGCACCCAGCGCCCGGTCTCGAGTGCCCGGAGCCGGCTGGCCGCCACCTGCTGGGTCTGGACCTGGGTGAGCCAGTAGCTGGCACTGTTGGTGGGGTTCAGGATGATCTCGCCACCGTTGCGGACGGCGTCCCTGGTGCGGTGCTCGAAGAACACCTCCCACGAGATCGCAATGCCCAACCGGCCTACCGACGTGTCCAGGATCGCCGGCCCGGTTCCGGGCCTCAGGTCGCGTGCCGGGAGCATGTCCGGCGCCAGCCGTTGCACCAGGCTCCTCATCGGCACGTACTCGCCGAACGGAACCGTCCTGACCTTGTCGTAGCGATCGGCCACCGTGCCGTCCGGTTCGATCGCCGTCTGGTAGTTGAGGTTGGCGGTCGGGTCGTCGTCATCCCGGTGGAACCAGCCGGGCACCAGCACCGCATCCAGCCGAGCCGCCTCGGCGGTGAGGGCCTCGGCAGCGTCGTCGGCGTAGAGGCGGTCCTCGTGGCGCCAGCCTGAGGTGGGCTCGGGCACCGGGTTGACCACGTTCTCCGGCCACACCACCAGGTCCAGTGGCGTGTGGACCTGCTGGTTCGCCTCCACCTGGTTGGCGAACACCGTCGCCGCTCCGGTGGGCGTGGCCCGGGTTCGCTGGGGGCCGCCGCCCTGCACGAGAGCCACGTCGAGGGCGCCCACCACCCGGCCCGTCGGGGCGACGGCTGCCAGCAGCCCGGCGACAGCCAGGACGGCGGCCACGATGCCGACTGTGGCCATGGACGAGCGGTCGGCCCTGTGGTCGTCCAGGAGGGCACTGAGCCCCATGCCGACGGCCACGGTTAGGGCGACGAGCAGCAGGGGACCGGCCACACGGACCACCGGCGCCAGGGGGCCGCCTGTCTGACCCAGGGCGATCGAGGCCAGCGGCACCCCGCCGAACGGCACGCTCCACCGGAGCAGCTCGGCCAGCGTCACCGCCCCCACGAGGCCCAGTCGCCTCCATCGGCCTGTTGGCACGAGTGCGGCGGCCAGCCCCAGCCACAGGGCGTGCAGCCCCGCAGCCAGGATCCAGCCGGGCGGCGAGAGGTCCACCACCCAGATCGTCGACGGTAGCGACCACGTGACACCGACGATCAGCCCCCTGCGGAAGCGGGATGTGGCCGGTCGGTCGGCGAGGAGGCGGTCCAGTAGTGCGAGGCCGACGAAGGCAGCCGGCCACCACCCCCACGGGGGTACTGCTGCTGCGATCAGGAGTCCGGCCAGGGCGGCGGTGGCGGCCGGTCGGAGTCGGGGATCGGCCCGTTCGACGTCTGGTGTGTTCATGTCCGGTGGCGCTGCTGACGGTGGTCCTGTGGCTGAAGGAGAAGTTCCCGTCAGCGTGCGGCCACCACGAGGTGCTGGATGCCGTCGATCGGGCCCACGCCCCGGATCTCGACCTGGTCGACGGTCTGGACGCGGATCCACTCCGGTAGGTCGGCCACCTCGCAGTGGGCGAGGATCTGGCCTGGCTGGGCCACGGCGCAGAGCTTGGCGGCCAGGTTCACCGGCTCGCCGATGTAGTCGTCGCCTTCGAACAGGAGGGCGTGGCCGGTTGCCAGGCCGATACGCAGGTTGATGTCGACCTCGTCCTCGAAGTGGTCGATCATGTGGCCTCCCCAGGCAATGGCGGGGGTCGGTTCCGTCCCGACCAGCATCACGCCGTCTCCCAGCCACTTGGCGACCCTGACGCCCCGCTTCGCTGCGATATCTCGCGACACCGCCCGGAACTCCTCGAGCAGGCCGACGGCGGCGTGCGGGCCGTTCTCGCGCGTGTAGCGGGTGAAGCCGGTCAGGTCGGCGAAGCAGAAGGTCCGCTCGATGGAGAGGTGGGCGGTATCTGGCAGGTCGTCAGGATGCTCGGTCCCGCTGCCGGGCCGGGCCTCGGCCCATTCGCGGGCGGGGGTCGTCTCAGGTGCCACGACTACATCGAACCATGTTCGGGCCCGTATCCGGTGTCGGATTACCCAGTTTCGACGGTTTCGGGGCTCTTTGTGAACGTTGCGGGCCCTGCGGGTTGGTTCCGGATCGACCGCTTCAGCCGATCAGGTCGGCGACCGCGGCTGCGGCCTCCGTTCCGGATCGCACGCATGCCGGTATGCCCACGCCGTGGCGTGCCGCTCCGGTCACGATCAGTCCCGGCGATGCGGCCAGCGCCGAGTCCATCTCGGCCATGAGCGTGGGATGCCCCACCGGGAACTGGACCAGCGAGCGTGGCCAACGCGTCAATCGGGCCACGACGGGTGACGCCTCCACACCCAGCGTGGTCGCGACGTCGGCTGCCAGCGCGGCGGTCAGTCCGGCATCGTCCATGGCGGCGTGGCGATCGTCGTCGATGCGGCCGCAGGAGACCCGCAGGATGGTGTGGTCGGGGTCGGCCAGGTGCGCCCACTTGCTACCGGCGAACGAGCAGGCGGTCATGAGCAGGCCCTCGCCGCGGCCCACTAGGAACCCGCTCTGGTCGGTGGGGACCTCGAGGTCGGCGCGGCGCCAGGCCATCGTGGCGACCACCACCGATGCATGTCGTAGACCGCCGAGGGTTGATGCGGCCGCCGGGGAGTGGGGGGCCACCAGCGTCGCGGCCACATGGGCGGGGGTGGCCACGACCACGGCCTCGGCCATCGCTGGCGTGCCGTCCGAGGTCCGTACCACCCAGCCCCCGCCGGTCCGTTCGATCCCCGTGACCTCCACCCCGATCCGGATCCGGTCGCCCAGCCGTCTCGCCAGCTCGCCGACGAGCCGACCCATTCCACCCGCAGGGGCATTGAAGACCGGCGTTGTCGGATCGGTCGTCCGGCTGGCCTGGCGCAGCGTCGCCAGCAGGCCGTCGGGATTGCGCGCCGCGGCCAGTAGCCCGGGGGCCATCGTGGCGCAGCTCAGGTCATCGGCCCGGCCGGCGTTCACGCCTCCGATCAGCGGGTCCACGAGGCGTTCGAACACGGTGTCGCCCACACATGCCCTGATCACCCTCCCCACGCTCAGGTCGCCGTCCGGAAGGGGGGAGCCCGGTCGCCCTGCGCCGGCCAGGCGCTCAAGGTCGGCGTCGGCCACCAGCCCTGGGGCCACGGCGGTCGGGTCCAGCGGTACGCCGAGCACGTTTGGGGAGGGGATGGGTCTCAGCCTGGCGTCCAGCCAGAGCGAGGCCCTGCGTGCCGACGGGGCGACCAGGTCGTCGGCGAGGCTCAGCTCCGTGCACAGGTCGACAGCCCACGGCACCCTGACCAGGAAGGCGTCGGCTCCTTCGTCGACGTCGATGCCGATCCCCGTCAGGGGGGTGGTCCGTAGCTTGCCCCCAGTGACGGTGGAGGCCTCCAGGACCGTGACCTCCAGTTGTGGGTGGTCCACGACCAGGCGGTGCGCGACCGTTAGGCCGGTGATGCCCGCCCCGACCACCACGATCCGGCGCCCGGCCACGGGTCAGCCTCCCCGGTTGTGGGCGTGGACCTGGTCCACGACGTGGGCGAGGACCGCCGGGTCCGTCTCCGGTAGGACGCCGTGGCCCAGGTTGAAGATATGGCCCGGGTGGTCGCCGTTGCGGCGGAGCACGTCGGCCACCTCCGCCTCGACGACGTCCAGTGGGCCGAGGCACACCGCCGGATCCAGGTTTCCCTGCAGGATGGTGTCGGGACCCAGGCGTCGGCGGGCCACGTCCAGCGGAACCCTCCAGTCCACCCCGATCACGTCGGCTCCGGCGTCGGCCATGAGGTGCAGGATCTCGCCCGTGCTCACGCCGAAGTGGATGCGGGGAACCCCGGTGTCGGCCACGCCCTCGAAGACGCGACGGCTGAACGGCAGGACGCAGCGTTCGTAGACCGGGGGGCTGAGGGCCCCGGCCCAGCTGTCGAAGAGCTGGATGGCGGATGCCCCGCAGTCGATCTGGGAACGGAGGGATGCAACGGCCATGTCGGCCAGCCGTTCCATGAGTGCATGCCACAGTTCGGGCTCCCCGAGCATCATGGCCTTGGTGCGTCCGTAGGTTCTCGACGGCGCCCCCTCTATGAGGTACGAAGCCACGGTGAACGGCCCGCCGGCGAAGCCGATGAGCGGCACGGAACCGTCGGCGACCACCTGGCGCACGGTCTCCAGCACGTAGGGGGTGTCGGCCTCGGGCTCCAGCGGTCGCAGGCGTTCCAGGTCGGCCCAACCATCGAACGGCCGGTCGATCACCGGCCCGACACCGGGCCGGACGTCCACCCCGAAGCCCACGGCGTGGGCCGGGACCACGATGTCGGAGAAGAGGATGGCGGCATCCACCCCGTAGCGCCGGACCGGTTGGAGCGTGATCTCCGTCGACAGGTCGGCGTCGGCGATGGCGTTCAGGATGCTGCCCGAGCCCCTGATGGCCTGGTACTCGGGAAGCGAGCGACCCGCCTGGCGCATGAACCAGACCGGCGTGCGGTCATGGGGTTCCGCCCGGCAGGCAGCCAGGAACGGCGAGTCCGAATGCGGTGCGGTCACGTGGTGACGCTATCCAGCAGCCGTCGGGCACCTGCCGCCTCAGGATGGCTCAGGCGGGCCAGGGCCGAGACCCGCGCCGCCTCGCACACCTCGGGGAGCCGGTCGTCGGAGCGGTCGTCACCGGAGCGACCTGCCAGTTCAGAGGCGGTGGGTTGCAGCACGAGCACCGCCGTACCCCTCCGCCGGATCGCCTCGATCTCGCGACGTAGCGAGCGGCCGTGCCAGGCACTGGCGAGGCCTGTGCCACTCCCGATCGTGCCGCCGACCGTCTTGGAGGACGACACCACCACCAGGTCCAGGCCGAGGGTGGCCACGAGGTCGGCGTTGGTCGTCGAGTGCACGCCGCCATCCACCAGGCGCTTCCCGTCGATCTCGACGGGGGCGAACCAACCGGGCACGGCGGTCGAGGCCTGGACGGCGGACCCCAGGTCGGCGTCGATGTCGTCGCGGCCGAGGACAACCCGCTTTCCCGAGTCCAGGTCGACGGCGCAGATCCAGGTCGGCTGCTCCGGCCACCTCCCGGGGTGGATCTCCCGTGTGCGGGCAGCCATGCACGAACCGTCGTGGGAGCCGACGGGAAGCAGGCCAGCCAGGGGGACCACCGGTCGGGGGCGGCCGGTCGAGACGAGTTCCCGGAGCACGAGCAGGGGGTTGGCGGGCAGCCGGCGTCCCGGTCGATCCAGGGGGAGGCCCATGTCCAGATGCGTCGTCACGCGGTCCACGAGAACCTGTCCACCAGCCGACAGGGTGCCTCCCACGTAGTGGGCCCGGTGGTCTCCGGCCGAGAGGCCGGCCCGGAGGCTGGCTGCGGTCGTGGCTCCGGCGGAGGTGCCTACGATCACGTCTGACGTGCGTGGGTCCCAGTCGGTCGCCTCGGCAAGAGCGGCCAGCACCCCGGCGTGCTGGGCGACGGCATGGAGGCCGCCGGCTCCGAGGATGAGTCCGACCGTGGTCATGACGGTCATCGTCGCACGGCGGAGGGCGGTTTCCGACCCCCGGACGTGGCCGGTTCTCGTTCCCCGGGACCGTCGATGACGGCCGGCGGCTGCCCGGTAGGATCGTTCTTCGGCCGAATTCCTGGTCACAACCCCGGAGCGGCCACCAGAACCGTTCCGCTCACGCCCCGTTGGTACCCCGATGACCATCGAACACCCAGAACTCATCACTGAACAGGCCTATGTCGATCAGGCGTACGCCTGCCTGGAAGCGGCGCGGATCCGCGCTCTGGAACTCACGATGATGGTGGAGGTGGGCAGGGGCGGCACGAACCAGGCCCGCTTCGAGCGGGAGGCCATCCAGGAGTCGGTTGCCAACAGGCTCGACCAGCTGGACATGGGTGAGGCGTCGCTGGTGTTCGGTCGCATCGACCAGGAGGTCGAGGCCGGCGGCGGGAGCTACTACATCGGGCGGGTCGGGGTCTGGGGCCTGGACCAGGAGCCGGTGCTGGTGGACTGGCGTGCGCCTGTCGCCGAGCCCTTCTACCGGGCCACCGGTCCGACACCCATGGGCCTCAAGCGACGCCGGCACTTCGTGAGCCGGGGTCGGAGCCTGTTGGGCATGGAGGACGAGCTGTTCGGAGACCTGGATCGGTTCCGTGACGCCGACCGGAGCAGGTTGAGGGGCGAGGGAGCGCTGATAATGGCGCTGGAGACCGCCCGCACCGGGCACCTCGGCGACATCGTCGGAACGATCCAGGTCGAACAGGACGAGATCATCCGTGCGGCGCTGCCCGGCGTGCATGCCGTCCAGGGCGGGCCCGGGACCGGCAAGACGGTCGTGGCACTGCACCGCGCCGCGTACCTGCTCTATACGCACCGGTTTCCGCTGGCTGGTCAGGGGGTGCTGGTGGTCGGCCCGAACCGGCTGTTCCTCGCATACATAGAACAGGTCCTTCCGTCACTCGGCGAGGCGGGCGTGGTGCTGGCGACCCTGGGTGACGTCGTGGGCGGTGTCAGGGTGGACGACCGGCGCGAGGTTGCCGAGGTGGGCAGGCTGAAGGGCGACCTTCGCATGGTCCGGTTCGTGGCCCGTGCCGCCCGGACCCGCCAGAGGTCGCTCCGTGGTGATCTGAGGATCGGATACGGGCTCCAGTGGTTGCACCTCTCGACCACGGAATCGCAGCGGATCGTGGACGAGGCGAGGCGTCGCTACCGGACCCACAACGCGGCCCGCAAGTTCGTGGAGGCCGAGTTCTACGTGGCGCTGGCGGCCAGTGGCCGTGGCGACCTTGAACCCGAAGCGGTACAGGAGCGCATCGGCGGGGAGATGGTCATCCGGGAGGCCCTGGAATGGATGTGGCCGGTGCTGACCCCGGCGGAACTCCTGAACGACCTGTTCGGTTCCCAGGCGCTCATCCGTGCCGCTGATCCCTCCCTCACCCCGGACCAGGTCGGTGCCCTGCACCGGGACCGCTCCGCTGAGCCCGACGACATCCTCTGGACGGCCTCGGATGCACCACTTCTGGACGAGGCCCGGGCCGTTCTGGGTGCCCGACCCGGCCAGCGCCAGGGCGATGCCGTACGCACCTACGGCCACATCGTGGTGGACGAGGTTCAGGATCTCTCCCCGATGGACCTACGCATGCTCGGTCGGCGTTCCCTGAACGGTTCCATGACCGTCGTCGGTGACATCGCCCAGGCCACCGGAGCCTGGGCCCATGACGACTGGGATTCGATCCTCAGGCACCTTCCTGACCGTCGGCCGGCGGTTCGCCACGAGCTGACCGTCGGCTACCGGATTCCCGGTCCCCTGATGGACCTGGCGGCTGGCGTGCTGGCCGAGGCTGCGCCGGACCTCGCTCCGCCGCGTTCCGTCAGGGCCGAGGGAGACCCGCCGCGTTTCGTGAGGTTGACGGGGGACCACGGTCCGGGCCTGGACGGTCTGGCCGAGGCGGTTCGCTTCGAGCTGGAGGCTGTGGGTGCCGGAAACATCGCCGTGGTCGCAGCCAATTCCCAGACTGCCGAGGTGGAGGAAGCCCTGGAGCGGGCGGGGCTCCCGTTCGGCCGGCCGACCCGCCACGGCCTGGATGCACAGGTCGCCGTCGTACCCGTCGAGCTGATCAAGGGCCTCGAGGTGGACGGTGCCATCGTCGTCGAGCCGGCCAGGATCCTCCGGGAGCATGCCCAGGGGCTTCGCGCCCTGTACGTCGCCGTGACCCGGGCCACCCGGCGGCTAGCCATCGTGCACGCTGAGGAACTCCCGGCCGTAATCGATTCCTGACCCCTGTCACACCCCCCTCCGTAGGTTCCTAACGGCGAACCTCGGAGCAGTCGCTCCCTCACCTGATGGTTGACCCGGTGGGTGGGGAGATTGGATGATGACGGGGGATGCGAGAGACCGACAGCAGTTGCGGGAGAGGCTCGAGGCGACGTTGGGCGAACGCCCGGCCGAGGTCCTGATGGAGCACCTCTTCGACGAGGGCGCCTCCGAGGTGGGTACCCGGTTGGCTGGGTTGGACCTGCGCATGGACGCGATGTGCGGCCGCATGGACGCTATGGACCTGCGTCTCGTCGAGATGGGCGAGCGAATGGACGCGATGCTCGTGCTCTTCGAACGGCGTTTCGAGGCCGTTGACCAGTGTTTCGACGCCGTTGAGGAACGGCTGGGTCGGATTGAACCCAGGCTTGAGAAGTTGGATGACCGCATCCACATCATCCAGAACACGGTTATGACCAGTTTCCTGGTCACCACGTTCAGTTCCTGGGGGCTGGTGCTGGCCGCCATGGCGCTCACCTGACCAGACCCCGCCTGCTTGAGGAGTCCCTGCCTGCCCTGCCGGGCCTGGCAGGGCAGGACTCCCTACTCCTGGGAGATGGCGTCCAAGATGTTCAGCCGGGCGGCCCGCCGGGCGGGGAGGATGGCGGCCAGCATCCCGAACAGCCCTGATACCAGCAGGTAGCCCAGCAGGCTCCGATACGGGATCGACACTATGTCCACGAAGGTCTCGGGGATGGCCGCTATGGCTGCCAGCCCGAATAACACCCCCATTCCCACGCCCAGTAGGCCCCCGAATAGGGCGATGATGACCGCCTCCCAGCGAACCATCCGGCGGAGCTGGCGTCGGGTCATCCCGATGGCCCGCAGCAGCCCGAGTTCGCGCGTCCGTTCGTAGACCGACAGGGCCAGTGTATTGGTGATGCCCAGTACGGCTATCAACAGTGACAGGCCGAGAAATACTTGAATTATCGACAGCACCTGGTCGAGTTGCTTCTCCTGGGAATTGCGGAATTCGGATCGATTCTCTACGACGATCTGAGGGTAGGCGTCGGTGTAGACCTCGATAGCGGCTCGAGACGCATAGTTGTCAGCGTCGACTGGGAAAAGGACCGTGATCCAGCCAAGGGGCGCAGTCGAAAGATACGAGTCGAAGACTGAGATATCGACGACCCAGTTCCCCAGAAGGGTTGAGTCCTCGAAGATCGCCGCCACGGTCAACTCGCTAGCTCGACCACCTGGGAAATCAATGAGGACTGGATCGCCAATGGTGAGCCCTAGATCGC
>Ga0257111_1000012_pt1 | contig 69971 bp, 66 predicted proteins | sample LP_taG_6_FD_191567 | JGI IMG/M metagenome (GOLD analysis project Ga0257111, IMG submission 191567) | Marine microbial communities from Northeast Subartic Pacific Ocean, Canada - LP_J_2015_P26_500m | ecosystem: Environmental > Aquatic > Marine > Oceanic | place: Canada: Northeast Subartic Pacific...
TTCTCTCTTAATGGCTTTCATCTGTTCCCGCAGGTAATATTCCCGCTGTGTCTTGGAAATCTCGTCATGTACCTCAGTTTGAATCTCCTCACCAAGTTTAATTCGCTGTATCTCTCTGGTTAGCAATATTATGGTTTTTTCCACCCGTTTTTTTACTTCCAGTTCTTCCAGGACCTCTTGTTTTTCCTGGTTTGGCACGGTGAGGAGAGAAACAGCACGATCCGCTAAACGGGAGGGCTTCTGGATATTGGAGAGCATACCGGAATGTTCCTCCGTTAGATTTGGCGCTACCTGGATAAGTTCCGTAAAGGTATCCCTGAGATTCTTAGCTAGTGCGTCCAGTTCCAGGTCATCACTGACCGGATTATCCTTGATCCGTTCAACAACCGCCTTATAGTAAGGATTGGCAACTCCAAAACTAAGCAGCTTGACCCGTTCAACGCCCTGGACAATAGCTGACTTGCTATTGTCTGGCATATCAAAAACCTTTAGTACAACACCAAGTGTACCATAGGCATAAAGGTCTTCCGGTTTAGGGTCTTCAATGGATCCATCCTCCTGAGCGACAACCACAATGTGTTTATCACCTGGACCCAGATCTTCAATAAGTTTCAGAGATTTTTCCCGACCGATATAGATCGGAATAACCTGTTGCGGAAAAAGTACCGTATTGCGCAACGGCATTACCGGATAATCATGGTCGTCAGCGGGTGTTGTTAATTCTAATTTTTTGTCAAATCTTTCAGCCATAATAATTCCTTAATTAATTTTTACCTATTGAAGGCAAATAACATACCATGCATATTAATATGTAAATTTGTCATGTTTTTCAAGTTTTTTCAGATTATTTGCCATAAATACGTTCTTTTCAAGATTTTTAACCAAATTCATCATACCGCAATGATTGTATGAAACGCGTAAACTCCTCTATTCTACCCGTGATCACTGTATTTGGTCCCGTCAATTTGAAATAATACAAACCATCCGGGGTATCCGCGATAGCACCCAAAAGACGGTAATTTATTCTCGGCTGTGTGGCGTTGGAAAAAGCCATAGTGTTTGTATAGGTTCCTATTATACTTATAATACTGACTTGCATTCCGTTGATATTCTCGGCCCGTATGTTTACTTCAGGATCTGATAATGAATAACCAAATTGACCGGACCACCTTTCCAGGTTATTGTCTATTGTTCCCCCAATATTTTTAAATATTGCCAAATTGGCATTATCTGCCGCTACACCCAAGCGAAATTCCATTAAGCGCATGGAACTGGATGGCCTAATACCCATCCAGGCGTCTGGTACATTGGCCGATAGATTTCCGATTCTAGTATTATTCGAGGTGACCTCATTTTTAATTTCGGTCTTTGTTTCTTCTACGGCACCAATTTTAGGCTGGCCGCGTGACACCAATTGCACCAGGATTACACCGGCAACAAAAGTCATGATAACAACAGTAATCCTGCTATTCATTTGTACAGTTACACAGCGCCCTTTACCAGTCGGGCCTGTTCGTCAGCATGGTATGAACTCCGTACCAGAGTTCCCGATTCCACTACTAAAAATCCTAATTCCAAACCGATGCATTTATATTCTTCAAATTCCTGATCGGAAACATATCTGTCTACTGGCAGGTGATCGCCAGTCGGCTGTAGATATTGCCCAATTGTAAATATTGAAACACCAGTATCAACCACTTGTTTCATTGTTTCAATTAATTCAACAGATGTTTCCCCCAGACCGATCATCATCCCGGTCTTTGTTAGTAATCCATGGTTTACTGAAAACTTTAGTACATCCAGGCTGCGCTGCCAATTAGCCTGACTGCGAACCTGTTTACTGATCCTTTTAACACATTCGATATTATGGCTGAATATCTTAGGCTCCGCTGCAAAAACTTTCAATAGTGCTGATTTATACCCTTTGAAATCTGGTGTTAATACCTCAATTGTACAATCAGGAACATGATGGCGAACCTGGCGAATAGTATCAGCCCAGATTTCAGCGCCATAGTCGTTTTTTATGTCATCTCGATCCACTGACGTGATTACCACATGGCGCAAATTCATTTTCTTCACCGCCAGGGCAGTTCGTACCGGTTCCATCGGATCATTCCAAGTTGGCTTTCCGGTTTTCACAGAACAGAATCCGCAAGCCCTGGTACACACATCTCCCAGGATCATGATAGTCGCTGTGCGCCGATCCCAGCATTCATAGATATTGGGGCAGCGGGCTTCTTCACAAACTGTATGCAGATTATTTGTTTTGACGACCCGATTAACAAATCGGTATCCCGCACCCATCTGCAGTCGGATTTTTGGTTTATAGGGATTCTTTAATTCTGTTGTCATTTCTATCATACCTTTTGGAATAAATAGATCATGTATTTACGGTATTTTTTAAACTCTTCACTCTTCACTAAATCCAGTTGATCCATTTTACTGGATATGCTCTTCCCAAATAGTAATTTCAATAATCGGTATGTGAGCGGATTTTTGCGCTGCAATGAAACCTGGGCATATTCCGCTGTAGGCAGGATAAATCGCTCAATGAAATGATGGGCCGCATCCAACGTAGGCATGGTATTCTCAGTTTGATCATATTCTTTCAATAATTTGAAACCTGCTGCTTCAGCAGCTTTCAGATATGCTTGCATCGGGTGGGATGATTTTAAATGGGGACTACCTCTTTCATGATGATAACAAACAAAATAATCGGCCACCAGTATATATCCACCAGTCCGTAATGCCCGCCTTGCTGAGGTAAATCCCGGTTCAATCTTTATATAACAAGCACTTTCACTCTCCAAGATGAGGTCATAGGTACGATCAGTTTCAAAATTCTCAAATTTAGATTTGAAGAATTGCAATGCGCCGTTGAATTTTTTCTTAATCACTTTTTCCTGGTAAGGATCAGGGGATAGTACATCTATATCAAAGCCACGCTCCTGTAAATATTCTGCGTTTCCGCCCACACCACAGCCCACATCCAGAATAGATCGCACATCCTCTGGTATGAAGGATGTTAAATGTTTGATATAGCGCACCTGGGCATCAGCAATATCATCAATGGACAATGAATCCGCATTGACTTTTTCCGGTTCGTCCCAGTAACCATAATGAAGATAGGGTGATCGGATTGTTTCCGCATACAGTTTTAATACGTGGTCAATTGCCATTAAAAGAGCCGTTCCATATCCATGGTTTCCAATTCTTTCCGAACAGCATCGATGAACTGACTGCCACCGGCACCATCAATTAGTCGATGATCAAAACCAAGGGTGAGTATCATCATGCTACGGATACCGATCGTGTCTCCGGCTTTTGTTTCGATAACAACGGGTCGCTTCTTTATTGCGCCCACACCAAGGATACCCACATTTGGCTGATTGATAATAGGCGTACCCATAGTGACGTTAAATATACCAAAATTTGAAATGGAGAATGTGGATCCTTGCAACTCATCTGGACTTAGCGTTTTATCTCGTGTTCTTACCGTTATATCCCGGACCCGGCGGCATAAACCAAGAAAATTAGTCTCTTCGCATTTTTCAATCACCGGGACCATCAACCCATCCTCTATTGAAACCGCCATACCAATATTTATATTTTTCTTGTGCACAATATTATCGCCCTCTAGCGAACAATTCATCAGTGGGAATCGCTGTATTGCTTTTACTGCAGCAGTTACAATAAATGGAGTATAGGTCAGGCTAAAACCCTCTCCACTGGAAAATGATTCTTCTTTCGCAGTTACATAATCTACAATCGTTGTCATATCGACTTCAGTCATCACATAAACATGCGCAGCAGTATCTAGACTGGAACGCATATGGTCTGCTATCTTCTTGCGCATGTATTCCATCTCTTCAATGTTGTCGGTTATGCTTAGTTTAGATGACGGCACGGGCTCTGTGCGATCATCCAGATAAGCCAGTAAATCTTTTTTTGTGACACGACCACCTCTACCTGTGCCCTGGACTGTATCCAGTTCCGACATAGGTACGTTCTCCTCTTGGACAATTTTCATAACCACTGGCGTGAAAAACGACTTTCTTTTACCAACCAACTTTTTTACAGTGGTTTTTTGTACCGACTTTTCCATATGGGATGATTCAGTTTCCTTTGGTACAATAGGTTCAGTTCGATCTTGAACCGGTGTCTTCATTGCAGCTTTCGTATCGGTATTTATTCTGCCGATCACTTTACCCACATCAACCACATCGTTTGGTTCTGCCAGTATTTCAACCAAAATACCGGACACCGACGCTGGGATTTCGGAGTCAACTTTGTCAGTCCCTATCTCCAGAAATATCTCGTCTTTTTCCAAATTATCACCAATTTTCTTACGCCACTCAATTATTGTTCCTTCGGTGATGGATTCTCCCATTTTGGGCATTATAATATCTACTAACATCAATACTCCAATAGCTCAATTAATGCTTCTTCAATATCACTTATCTGTGGTAACACATCAGCTTCCAGATACATATTATAGGGCACCGGACTATCTTTAGCTGCAACTCTACGAATGGGACCATCCAACATTTCAAAACAACGATCACTGATCAACGCAGATATTTCAGCTCCGGGACCATTTGTTAGATTATCTTCGTGTACGATGAGGGCTTTACCCGTCTTTTGAATAGAATTATTTATCGTTGAAAAATCAAGCGGATTTAATGTTCGTAAATCAATTATCTCTACAACACCATCATCAAGGGAAAAAGAATTTACTGCCTCAATGGACTGTTGAACCATAGCGCCCCAGGTGATTATAGAGATATCTGTCCCTTCTTGTACCAAATTTGCTTGCCCAAAAGGCAATAAATAATCTTCATCTGGTTCTGGACTTACCGCATAACCCTGGCGATAGATACCCTTGTGTTCCATGAAAATAACCGGATCTTCCATCCGACAGGCCATCTTCAATAACCCTTTCGCATCTGCCGCGTTGGACGGATAAGCAATGTAAATACCAGGTAAATGGATAAAGTAGCCATCAATTGATTGGCTATGGCATAAACCACCATGAATGTAACCACCAACGGGAACGCGGATGACAGCAGGGCATGACCAGGCATTGTTAGAACGGTACCGTATTGTAGCTAATTCATTACGGATTTGCATCATTGCGGTCCAGATATAATCTCCAAACTGTATTTCCACTACCGGTTTATACCCTGCAGTTGCTAAACCGATTGCTGTCCCAACTATTGAAGATTCAGCTAAAGGGCTGTTAAACACACGGTCATTACCGTATTTGTCTGTTAAACCTTTTGTAGCTGTGAATACTCCCCCTTTAGGATCAGCGACATCCTGTCCATAAATAATCATTTTATCATTCCGCTCCATTTCTTCTGCAAGAGCGTGATTTATAGCATCGACTATTACAATCTTATCATTTATGGTATTCGTCATATTCTCACCCTTAGGCATTTCATTGCTGTATAAATGATTCGTAGCTGTGGCTACTTCCGGATGATCCTGCGCTTCCACCCAATCAGCCTCTTGGTCCACCTGGTCTTTAAGTTTTATATCTATCTTTTCAAATTCTTCCTCTTTTATGACCTTGTTGGCAATACACTCATCTCTGAACTTCAGAATTGGATCATTTTTTTTCATTTCATCTATTTCATCTTTCTTACGGTATTTTAAATGGTCATCCGATGACGAGTGTGGTTTTAATCTAACTACATGGGAAATAATTACTGAAGGACCTTTTCCCTTGCGTGCCCGGCCTACCGCTTGTTTAAACGCCAGGTGGGTCTCAAAGAAGTCCGTTCCATCCACATCAAATCGACCAAGATTCTGATAACCAGAAACCATCGAAAATACAGAACCCCCAGATGTTTGTTCTGAAATATGTACACTGATGGCGTATTCATTATCCTGGATGTGAAATATAACCGGTAGTTTTTCCCTGCTGGACCAGTTAAGCGCTTCATGAAAATCACCCTGGCTGGTTGTGCCTTCTCCGGAAGAAACATAGACCACTTCCTTGTTCTTATTCAATTTACAGGCCATGGCGCAGCCAACTGCCTGTAAATACTGTGTCCCGGTAGCACTGGATTGAGTCACAATATTCAATTTGCGTTTACTAAAATGGTGCGGCAATTGCCGACCTCCCGATGATGGGTCATCTGCTCTGGCAAGAAATCCCTGTAATTGTTCTTTAGACGTCATACCCATCGCTATGGAAAATGCACTATCTCGATAATAAGGGTAAGACCAATCTTTTCCTGCATTCAAGGTATTTGCTGCGGCTAATTGCGCAGCTTCGTGACCAGAACAGGCCATATGAAAGAAACCCTTTCCCTGACGAATCAGTATCATCATTTTTTCATCTAGCTTCCGCGCCAGCATCATATTTTCATAGACAAGGATCAGATCATTTTTTTGAAATCCATACAGGCGTGCCATGTTTATCCAATCATTGATTCAGCAGTCTGAAACTGGTTCATGAATTTTTCAATAAGCACCTGCTTGACTGAATCAACTGCTATTTCATCAGTTAACAGCTTAGCCATACTGGTTACCCCGTATTCGAATATTCCACATGGTATAATACCGCTGTAGTATGTTAGGTCAGGTGTTACATTCAGTGCAAAACCATGCATTGTTATCCACCTTGTCACGCACACACCAAGAGCTGCGATTTTTTCATCACCAACCCAAACACCTGTTAACCCATCTTTCCGCTCCGCCGTGACCGTGAATTCAGCCAGCGTATCAATAATGAGCTTCTCCAGGCCGCGCATGTAACAACTAATACTTTTTTTATAATTATGCAGGTCTAAAATGGGATACCCAACCAATTGTCCTGGACCATGAAAGGTTACATCGCCACCTCGTTCAATATGGTAAGTTTTCACTTCCCTAGGCGGGTGCTGCAAAATATGATTTTCATCCGCATTCTTTCCCAGAGTATATACCGGTTCATGCTCAGCCAAAATCAATGTATCGTTTATTTGACCGTTCTGTCTCTTTTTCACCAATTCTTTTTGCAGATCCCAGACCTCTTTAAAGGGACTCACACCAAGATCCAGGATATCGATTATGTTCATCGCTATATTTTCTGGTTGCGTGATCATTGGTGAATCGCCTCACCAAAAGCATCCAGGGCCGCTTCCATAATGGCTTCGGATAGCGTTGGGTGGGCATGTATGGTCCTGGCCAGATCCTGCCATGTGGCTTCAAGTCCTTTGGCCATAGCTAATTCCGCGATCAGTTCTGTTGCTTCAACGCCGATAATATGACAGCCCAGTAATTCGCCATGTTTAGCATCAAAAACGATCTTTACAAAACCATGCGTAGACCCTATAGCCATAGCCTTGCCACTGGAATTGAAATTAAATCTCCCGACCTTTACGTCATGTCCTGTATCCCGCGCCTGGGCCTCTGTTAACCCCAGTGAAGCCACCTGCGGTTGGCAATAAGTACAGGCGGGTATGTTGCTATAATCAACCGGAAATGTAGGATGACCTGCAATTATTTCTGCTGCTACATGTCCCTGGGCAGAAGCTACATGGGCCAACCACGGCGGACCAGTGACATCGCCGATGGCAAAAATATTTTGTACATTTGTTCGTCCATAATCATCAATCAAAACTGCACCTTTTTCTATCTTGATACCAATTTTTTCAAGGCCCATATCTTCAGTATTTCCTCTAATACCCACAGCCAAAAGTGCTACACTACCTTTTATTAATTCTTTTTTGGTATCACGCTTAATATGAACCTTTACCTTGGTCTTTAAAGTTTCAATCCTTTCTACCATTGTATTGGTGTGTATTGCTATACCAATTTTTTTAAAATTCTTTTCTAATTCCCTGGAAACTTCTTCATCCTCCATAGGTAAAACTCGATCCATCATTTCCACCAACGTTACTTTAGTACCATAACAGTTGTAAAAATATGCGAATTCTGCACCGATAGCTCCCGCACCCACAATAATCATTTCTTCTGGCGGCTGGTTAAGGATCATCGCTTCCTTTGAACTGATCACCTGTTTGCCATCAAAATCCATCCCTGGAAAAACCTTTGGTCTTCCACCAGTAGCAATAATGAAATATTTCGACTGTACCGCAACTCGCTTCTTACCATTTTTTACTTCAATATTATTTTTCCCGATAAAAGACCCTCTGCCAATTATATGGGTAATTTTGTTTTTCTTCATCAAGAAATCAATACCCTTGGAGAGGCGTGTGGAGGTCTGTCGGCTGCGTCTAATTGTTTTTGAAAAATCTACTTTGTAAGAAGGGATGTTGATTCCAAAGTTTTTCGCATTCTTCACGGTATCCAACACCTCCGCATTCTTCAGTAATGCTTTCGTGGGAATGCAACCCCAATTCAGGCAAATCCCCCCGAGCTTGTCTTGATCAATTATAGCTGTCGTTAAACCAAGCTGTGCCGCACGAATCGCAGCCACGTAACCACCAGGGCCTCCACCCAATATTGCCAGATCATATTGTTTCATTGTCTCGCTCCACTTTGGCTATACGTAAAAAATAATTTTTATACCAATCGGCCCTACCCTTCTCTTGTGCCGCCTGATGCTCCAGATTGTTTTTCCAATTTGTTATGGACGGCTCATCTATCCAGTAACATATTGTAATTCCAAACCCGTTATTCTCTCTTACAGATTCCATGCCGATATAACCAGGTTGATCGCAAACCATCTTTTCCAGTCTTTCGCTCATTTCAGCGTAACCATCATTGGGATTATTTACACGCATTGTGGTGAAAATAACAGCATAATAGGGTGGCTCCGGTGTTCCGGCAAAACTCATGATACCATATTTAGAAATGTTATTTTTTTCTTTGGCAATGTATTGCTCAAATATTTGGTCTGTTTATTAAATACATAAATTCATTCCTGGTCCGTACTGATTCACGAAACCTGCCCAGCATGGTAGACGTGGTGGCCAAACTATTCTGTTTTTCCACACCACGCATTTGCATGCACATATGTCGACCTTCCATTACAACGGCTACGCCATTGGGTTTCAGAACCTCCTTAATTGCATTTGCGATCTGATGGGTTAGACGTTCCTGAACCTGCAGGCGGCGCGCATACATATCAATGATCCGCGGTATCTTTGATAACCCGATCACCTTTCCATTGGGGATATACCCTACATGTGCCTTGCCAAAAAAGGGTAGTAAATGGTGTTCACAATGACTAAAAAATTCCACATCTCTAACAACGATCATATCTTTGGATGTTTCATGAAAAATAGCGTTATTTACTACATCATCCAGATCCTGATTATAACCACGGGAGAAATATGCCCATGACTTGGCCACTCGTGCTGGTGTTTTTAGCAATCCTTCCCTAGTTGGATCTTCCCCTACTTCCTGTAGCAGCTTTTCGATCAATTTTGTAATGTTTTTGTTATTATCAGTTGTCATTTTAATTCTCCATTACTAATCTGTAGCATTATCATCATTATAACCCTCCATGGGGTCCAGTTCTAAATAATTTGATAAATAGTGGACCGCTAAATAAACTGGTCCCGTATCCAGTAACGCAACTACAAGTTTGAATACATAGCCAGAACCTATGAAGATCAATAGCTGTGATATGATCGGCTTTCCTTCCTCAACAGGTAATGCACCAGCAAGATAATGTGTAATTAAAATAACAGCTATAGTATCAACCAGTTGACTGATCAGCGTTGATCCATTATTCCGAAGCCATAGATGTTTCCCTTTGGTAAGTCTTTTCCAGAAATGAAACATGTACACATCCGTAGACTGTGCCGTAACATAAGCGATCATAGAAGCCGTAGCCGCTCCAAAGGTTAAGGAACGAATATAAAAGAATTCGGGTGAATCAGACCCAGGTAGTGCCCCACCCAGCCACAGAATAAACACTATCCACAAATTCAGCAGGACGCCAACCCATACCACAAACTGTGTCCGTTTTTTTCCATACAACTCACAGATCAGATCAGTACAAATGAAGGTAATTGGATAAGGCAGGACACCTACTGCCACAGAAAATGTTGTTTCCCCAATAGTAAACAGATTGATAAAACGGGAAATACCCAGGATATTCAACATTGCCAGCGTTCCTAGAAATATACCGGCCAAAATTAAGAAAACTCTTTCCCGACGTTTGGCTATCTCTTTATTACTGGCTTCCCAAAATTCGGTCATGTTATTCTTTATCCGTAATAGTCAGTGAAGATAGTAGGTGTTTCATGTAATCGAATGCGGTGTAGTGTACCATGGGTGAGCCGGGGTTTAATCTGGTCCCAGATAAATTTTACAAGATTTTCCGTACTCGGCTGCTTATCCTCGAACCATTCCACATCTTTGTCCAACTGACTGTGATCAAGTATATCGATTACATTTTTTTGTACAATATCCTTTAACTCTTCAAGATCCAAAATAAACCCCGTTTCAGGATTCACAGTAGCAGTAACCATTACTTCCAAGGTATAGTTATGACCATGAACTCTAGAATCTAGCCCGAATACTTCCAGGTTTTTTTCTGCACTCCAATCATCATGCCCATATTTATGGGCGGCATTAAAATGAAAGACTTTTGTTAAAAATGGGTTACTCATTTATTTGTATCCTACAAATTATTTAGTTAATCAAATTTAGGTTGGCTAATATTGACATTAAAACCATTTCCGACTACTTTTATAGTCTAGCGTATTTTATTATCGTAATACGGAAGGGCACAGATCCTGTAATATACATTGATCACACTGCGGCCTCCGGGCAATACAGACGGCTCTGCCATGATCAATAACCATGTGGGTCAGCTTCACCCAATCCTGCTTATTGAATATTTCCATTAGTTCCAATTCGATCTTTTTCGGATCCTTGGATGTTACAAATTGCAATAGATTCATAACCCGAATCATATGTGTGTCAACCACCATAGAAGGGACTCTAAAACACTCACCTAAAATACAGTTAGCAGTTTTTCTCCCTACACCTGGTAACTTTACTAATTCTTCCATTATTTGAGGGACCTTTCCACCATGGTCATTCATGATCACCAAAGATGAACCCTGAATACTTTTTGCTTTTTGATTGTGGTACCCACAAGAGTGTATTGCTTGAGAAAGTTTATTTAAATCGGAAAGGGCAAAAGCCTTAACGGAAGGGTATGTCTTAAATAACCCCGGCAGGACCTGATTAACGCGATGATCAGTGCATTGGGCGGATAAAATGGTCGCTACCAATAATTCCTGGGGATTACTGTAATTAAGCGAGCATTTAGAATCGGGATATTCTTTTTTTAGTAAGCAAACGACCTCTTCGGCACGGGCACTTTTAACATCTTTATTTTCGATCATCTTCTAGTAATATTGAGTCCGGATTATTTATAAGAGCTGATCTCAGATAAACCATTTCACAGCCCGATTGACGATAATCATCCCGCAGATTTTTATGTATTTGAGTCATAAAACCAATTAAACGTATATCGGGATATTTCAGTTTTAGCGTTTGTATTGCATCGGGAGTGGCTTCCGAAGCATCTAAATCGACTAGCACTAGACTATTTTCATCAGCCAGAGTAGCGAGTGAATCAAGAAATTTGATAGAGTGATCCAAATGCAGTAATCGATCTGTAAGTTTGGTGCCTAGTTCTATATCGTTGGTATAAAGATAAATATTACTCATAAGGTTCTCAGAACAGGTATATGAGTCCAGTCAAATTCATCAACAGTGATTAATTGTCCATATTCAATTATTATTTCTGCAATCTGCTGTTTCAGATTATCGATATTTATACCCCGGTGAACCCCAAATAAACTGCTAAATTTATCTGCGGATTTATTCAGTAAACTCTTGGCGCCATTTAAGTTGCCATTGCCTAAATGTACAAAACTTACAGCCAGCTGAATTAAGCCCTGGATTAAGGTTCTGTCCGCCAGGTAATATTCTGACCACAATTCTTCCCAAAGTTCATGTGCTTCAAAAAAATCTTTTTCTTCATAGGCCCGCAGTCCCTCGAAAAATAACTGCTCTTTTTTCTCTTTTTCATTCACTGATAATTACCGTTTCCTTAAAACGGTAATGTTTTCCATCCATGGTAACCTTTCCAGCCTGTCTTAAAGGATCATGTTCAAAAAATACCGTCCAGTTTTCATCCACCATTCTTGGTAATAGTAATCGTTTTTCTTTTATGGTTTGCACCGGGTTTAAATCATAGGCCATTACCCAAGCTAAGGGCACGTGGGCGGCCATGGGAAAAATATCCGCTGCATAAAAAATAGTATTGTTACCATCCTTCATTAAGGGATGCATCATACCAGTCGTGTGTCCGTAAGTCAGCATTATTTCAATTCCAGGAATGAATCCCTCTCTATCCGTTACATATTCAATCATGCCATTCTCGGCAAGGACCGACCAGTTCTCTGCCAAATAACTTCCCCTGTCCTTTTCACTAGGGGAATTGGCCAGATCCCAATTATCCTGATGAATCCAGTAAGTCGCGTTGGGAAATGTCGGTACAATTTTACCATCCTCAATAGTTGTATTTCCACCAGCATGGTCAAAATGCAAATGCGTGCAGAATACATCAGTAATGTCAGCAGGTATAAAACCATATTTTGCCAGGGATAAGGACAGATTTAGGTCAACCAGATCAATATTATATCTGGATCTGGCCTTATCATCCCATTTATCGCCATTTCCTGTATCAATGATAATTTTTCGTTCATTGCTAACCAGCAAAAGGGACCGGGTGACCATCTGAATTCGATTATACTCATCGGCAGGTGCTTCTTTTTCCCATAATGTTTTTGGTATAATGCCAAACATCGCTCCACCATCCAAACCAAACCTGCTAGTTTCAATACTATATAGCGTATATTTACCGACTTTCATTATTATTCATCAGGAAATTAATCTTTTTGGCAACTATAGGTAAACAATCTATCGGCATCTTTTTTACGAAATAACGTATGGCCTCTAATGCAGCAAGCCTTTCCACAACCTGATTTTTTGATTGAATTATATTTTCAGCTAGTTTCACAAAATAATTGCCGCCTTCTTTCCTGAATATTATCATGTTATCAGGATTTGATCCATCCGTGTTTCCATTTTGTATGATATTCTGATTGCTGATCCAATTGGATATTTCTCTTTTGAAACCAGGCAGCCGCATGTATTCTGATTCCCATAACCTCCAGACAGCAGCAACAGTGATCCAATCTATTGGTTGTTCACAGTTTAGAAAAATAGGCCCCAGGTCGTTGGGCCCATTATTCGTACCTTTATTAGGTTCAGGCAGTGGCTGGTTTTTAATTGTTTGCAAAATACATTGTACAAATGACCAGACGCGTTTCTTATCCGGTTTAAACGCGAAGGCACGCAAACAATGATAAATAAATCCACCGTTACCTTCTACATTTTGCAGGGATAGTTCAGCCAGAATTTCCAAAATAGCTGGGCTCTTATCAGCAGCGAGATAGACCCGCGCAGCTTCTTGTTGCACTTGCGCAGCATCACCATGTTGACAAGCATCTTCCAAATCGCTAATAAATATTGATAGCCCAATGCCACCTTCTGGCATATCCTCCAAAACTTTTTGGTCTTTTTCCCGAGGTTTTAATCCTGCAATATAATTGCCAGCATAAGTCAAGAGTATCTCCGAAGGACTATCTCGTACATCACCCAAAATATTCTTTACAGCATTCATACAGACAACTGGGTGAATAATTGGCGTATCATTATAAATAATTGATGCCGATTGAAGCAAGAGAGTTGCTAAGTTCTTTTTTAAAGAACCTGCTGGATTGGAATTATTGTAAAGGCTTGATTCCGACACAACTCTAAAAGTGAAATATTATAAAAGTGTATTACTATTCAATCTCAGGCGCAAATACTTCTGGTTCTTTCTTTTCAGCACGATTATATCCGAGGTTAAAAAACACTTGTAATGAAAAGCCTGTGATGCGCGAATTTTCTGAAGGAATACCAAATTTAGTAGTGTGGGGAAATTCTGAAAAACGATCCCCCTCTTCAGCTTCAAAATCACTTTTAAATAAATAACTAATAGGCATGCTGGAAAAATCATGATAATAGCCTATTTCATAACTCAATTTTGACCCTGGTTTTCCACCAATTAAAATACCAATGCGTGTACTAGTTTTACCACTTATGCCTTTGGGTATGTGCATGAATCTTATGCCTGTCCAGGCTGTACCTCCAAGTGCACCTGTTTTTTTATTTTGGCGCTGTCTGAATTTGTAATACGTAAAATCAAAATTGTAATTTGGGTTTAAACTCCAGGCAAGGTTTAGCATATCCCATTTATTCTCTTTTTCATATAATAACCGGCTATAATCAAAGCCACTGCCATAAATTGGCAAACCAACTCGAACACCAATATCTGAACGTTTGCTGATCCCTTTACGATACCATAAGTAAGGGAAAACATTTTCTACTGAAAAGGCATATCCATATTCAACATCGCCCTCTGCCATCCGTTGAGAACCGACCCGTGGGTGGGATGCGCAACCACTAAAAATAATAGCGATTACTAGCGTAGATGCAACCCGGATCATATTGTAAAGTCGTTAAAATATTAAATCAAAGTCAAGGGTTAGAAGGTATAATTAAACCCTTGGCTAAATAGAGTATATTATATCAACCGCCTTCAGGACGGTGGAGTGCTTTTCGAGCTGGCTCTGGAGGAAGATTGACAATTTCTTCTCCAAAATAGTTCCCTATATGAACAATAATGTCTTTAACAGAAATCATACCCTGGATCGCACCACTTTCTTCAATGATTGGGATATGTCGAATTCCAAAGACATGCATCTTATTTAAGGCATAGGAAATTGGATCATCTGGATGCAAAGTCTCCGGATTTTTGGTCATATAATCATCAATGGTTACAGCGGCCATATCCAATCCCTTGGCGATGGCGCGGAGTAAAAAATCACGCTCAGTCATAACACCAATGATCCGGTTATCTTTTTCTACCATAACACAACCAACTTTTTCATCCCGCAATGTATTTATAACAGATTGTAGTGTAGTGCCTGATTGAACTGTTGGATGATGCCGCAGTGTTAATCCTTTGATCGGATCGTCAAGGGAAAGAGCTTCAAAAAGAGCGGAATCCGCTTGTTCTTCCAGTTCATCCATGCGGGCTAATTCATCATCGAAGTTCTCTGTCATGATTATTTATGTAGATTTGTACTCAAATTTAAAACCCTACTTTAAATAAATAATCTTGCGGCTATAAACAACTGGAAAATAATCATCAACCTGGGCTTGAATTGTCATGAAATATACTCCGCTGGAATAACTTTCTCCACTCCAGGAGTAACTGTACAACCCTTTATCCATTTGACTTTCTTCAAAAAAGAGATGAATGATACGGCCAGCAGCATCATTTATATATAGGCTTAAAACGGCAGACTGTAGTAAATCAAAAGAAATGGTGGTCTGAGCATTAAAAGGATTGGGATAATTCTGATATAATGCAAAGATTTCTGGTATCATCAACTTAGTTGATCCAGTCCGGGTTAGATCATTTGGTGCACCAAGTGTAGAGAATGAATACGTCTTCCAGCGTTGGTGATCCGGTATGCGACCTTCAGTTATTTGTCGCTCTGTAAAAATTGCCCTTGCGTCAATCAATTGCCATTTACCAAACTCATCCATCTCTTTCAAATCCAGCCACATAAATAGCTGATTAGTATTCCACGTAAATGCTGAGTCGATGAATAAAGGCTCAAAGCTAATCGTTGGTGTGAATTCCCAAACTAAATAATCATCAATGAATAAACCCAATACATGGGTCTCAGTGACATTACCGTGGACTTCAATGGCAATCTGTTGATTCTCCGGCCTATTTACAACTTCATTTAAACAAAATTGAGCTACTGGTATGGATACAATAAGCGGAGGAACAGTCATTGAATCTGCCAACATGAAGAACTGATTATCGAGAGTCAAACCATAACTGTTCGCTTCTTGTGGAAAAGGTAATATCTGCTGCAGGGCACCATTCACCACTAACTCAATTTTTTCCATACTATCATCCAATTCCACATCAATGATTTCTGCATCTGCGTATATCTGCTGGTCAAGGATAAATTCATTCTGGCCATCCCGCAAAACAATTGTTTGGACCATCTCTACATCGATAATGCCAAGTCTGGTAAAACTGATCCCATCTTTATTCACCCAGGATCCTAAGGGCAATACTGGGCGAGAACTTTTAAGAATATCCGTTTCTTGATGCAATAATTCTTGTACTGTGAAAAGGCGATGCATTATACGATCAGTAAAATTTATTGCGTGATTTTTCCATTCCGATGGAGTTAAAAGAAATTGATTTTTTATCGAAAATCCAACCCGCGCCATTACATCCTCAAGTTCAATACGTAAAGTGCTCAAAGATTCATCAGAGAAAACACTTTCAAATTGACTGACACCATTAAAACCTGCATAGGAAATCCAAGGTTTGGGGACAGCATCTATCGGAAAAAGCATGGCCTGTAATATGTCAACCTGATTGCTGTCTATTGTTGTTAATAGTCTGTTTAATACATCACCAAGTATTTGACCATGAAATTGATCAATGGTTTTATGGCTATAATTAGCTATCATTTTTTCAGATTGACTCAGTGTGGGCAGCAGACCATAATCAAGCACAGGTTTCGCGAATGGCGGCGCATCGGCAACGCTGGAAAACAATTCCCCTACAGTGGATTCTATTTCAACGCTATAAAAATATGGCCGTGTTCCGGCAACTTCTTTATCAAGATAGCGATCTGTAGCTGTATTAGTTTCAAAAACTAATATGGCATTTGAAAAAGAATTCTGGGTACGGTATAACCTCACCGATTGTACTTCTATCTTCTCTGGCATTTCCCAAACTATCAATATAGAGCCATTACCACTATGAGCTTCAAGGTCAATTAATTGGCTATAAACATTATCTTCAGACCGAACGGATGCAAAGACAAATAGCCCAGATAATACCGTTAAATACGTAATTATTTTCATAAGATTAACAACTTGGCGAGACCAAATTTGGGGGAATTATTAACGGAAGACAAGAAAATTCCGCCGTAAATGTTTTAATTATTTTATTAGCGTAATTTTCTGGTTCAAGGCAGTTTCCCCTGCGGTACCCCTGACGATATAAATACCATTTGGCTGGGCAGTGGCATCCCAAATGAATTGATGATTGCCAACATCCAATACCTCATTACAGATAGTAGTGATCAGCCGGCCATTGATATCAAATATAGTTATGTTTACCAAGGATAATCTTACCACTGAAACTGAAAGGATAACTGCTGGATTAAAAGGGTTTGGATAAGCTGTATGTAATGAAAAGGATGCTAGATGTTTCGGGGTGATGGTTGACCCGCTGTAATTATAGAATATGGCTGACCAAATATTTACTAGACCATAGCCATAATCATTATTTGGCATATCTGCCTGAGACGCGGTCATCATTAATGCTTCTCTTACTTCCATATTGTTCCATTGCGGATTTGCGCTTAACAACACAGCAGCAGCACCGGCGACAAGGGGTGATGAAGCCGATGTTCCACTATAAAATACCGAATATCCTCCTGCTGGGTTTGCAACTGCTACGCCCACACCCAGTGCACTCACTTCCGGTTTGATGCGACCATCATAGGTTGGCCCTCTAGAGCTAAAATAAGTAATTATACTATCTGCACTTACTGCACCTACGGCAATAACCGAATCTGCATCAGCTGGTGCACTGATATAATAACTCAGGGTTTCACAGGGGTCTTCAGGTGGATCTTCATTAGCCCAGTTTCCAGCAGAAGTAACACACGCCAAGCCCAAACTTGCGGCAATATCAACACCAATAGTGGTTATAGCAGTATTGCCGTCCATATCGCAATATGAATACCAATCTAAATACCCAAGAGATGAATTGACTACATCGGCACCATTCGCTTCACCCCATTCTAGTGCAGCTACATAATTATCTTCTTCTTGCTGAATTTCTTCAGCAACGATTTCAGTCTTCGCAAGTAAAAATTCTGAACCAAATGCAGGACCGATAAGTGTTCCGGGAACATAAGCACCTATAATAGATAATACAGATGTCCCGTGGTTATGCTGGCCATCATTTTCTTCTGAATCTGTTTCGTTAGCCGTGTTGTTGTCGTCATTAATAAAATCCCACTGATCGATAACATGCAATGAATCAAAAGCTTCATGTGTAAGGTCAAATCCAGTATCGATCACTAAAATGCGAACACCCTGACCAAAATAACCAATATCATGTGCCAAGTCACAGTTCATCATTTCAATTTGCGTCTGTGCCAGCCCATAATCCATTAAAGAAGAATTTCGGTGTCTGGAATATGTCATTTTATTTATTATTTTATTTTTTCTTCTACGCAGCTTTACCACAGGTTGAATGCCTTTAACAAAATTCATAGCTGCTATTGTTTCGATCTGATCCATACTGGCAAATACAGATACAGCATTCAGCCATTTTGATTTACGATGTACTTCTGCACCAACCAAAATTATACCGTTAATATATTCCTGATGCACTGGTATATCATACCAGGTCACCGGTTCGGGAAATAATTTTTTACGCCGCTCTAACGTTTTTGGATGCAAGGTTACATTTTGTTTTCTTACTACAACATCTGACCCCTTATCCTTAAACATTATCCAAGCATGAACCTGATTGTCTTTATTTATCGCGTCATTAAGATTTTGGAAGTCCACGTCAGCAGCTACAGTAAATGCGGTAAACAAATATAAAATAATAATATATCTAATCATTAATAACCCATTATCAGGGCAATCAACGGTCCAATATCATCAATATTAACACTTCCATCCGCATTCATATCTGCGACCGGTAAAAGATTGACAGGTATCGCACTATTAAATACAGCATATTCAATTAATACGAGTAGATCATATACATTCAGTATTTGATCCTGATAGAGATCACCCTTGAAAAATCTTTGATATCCCCTTATGTTAATATCATCAAAATAAAAGCCGTCTTCTTCTACAGAGCCGTCAGATTTCAATATGAACCGAACACTCACCTCCGGCTCATAAGCATATGCCGAAAGATCAATAAACTCGTTCACCCATTCAATCTGATAACCATCATAACCAGGTTCACCACTGATTTGCCCACCTTGTTCACTACCAATTATTGTATAATTCCCACTTAATGAAGTCCAAGATATACCATCAGTTGATACCTGAAATTGAACAAAGTCATTATTTGCTTCAATGTTCCATTTCGATGTAAAGGTTACATAAGGATAAACCACACCTGCAAAACTCAATGGATTAATAAATTGGGTAATACTCGTTCCCCAATCACCAACATAATCACCAATTGGACTATCTGTAATGCTGTACATACCTTCTGCGGCATCTTGCACTGTTCCCCATTCATCATCATCAGTCCAAAATGTCATACCATTCTCTCCACCATCTTGAAATATTACCTCCGGAGTCCCAAAAATAACTGACACACTATCTAATTTTTCCAAACTGCTGGTATCCTGAATTGTAATTACAAGCCCCGCTTTGGTACCATTAATACTGCCAGCAGGAACGGAAAGAAATATGATCGTAGTATCTGTAGTTCTTGAAGGTATTGTTTGGATAATGACTGTTTCGCTATTCATTAGACTGGCATCATTCAAGGGATTGATAGTTAATGATACTGATCCATCAGAATTTGTGAGTCCACGATTTTGAATCACCAATGATATTGCAACCGTATCTTCTAGTGCAGGAAACTGGTTATCTAGTAGTCTATCATAAACGATGTAATCACTGCCAGCCACCAATGCAAAAACTTTATTACTGTGTATCTGATCCTGACAAAGTGGAACCACTCGATTTTCTGGTGGCCAAAAATTATCGGCATAGGAACCAACCTCCGGTGTAAAGGAAATCAAACCAGCAGTACCATAAGTCCAATCAACTGCATCCCCATTTACCCCATAACCTATCGTTTCCATACCCGTTCCGACTACATAACCATTATCACGTGTCATCTCAGCGCCAATCTGGCGCAATGTTGAAAGATCTGGCTCATCGGGAAGTGTGTTATCTCCCCAACTGTGAATGAGAACATTGGAATAGGAATGATAATGAAGCACATTGTTGAATTGCCTTGATAATATAAAATCACTGATTGCTTCTGTTTCAGTTTCTGAAAAAGCTGAAGTACCTCGGTATACACCGCTGCAAGGATTCCCTGATGAACCAGAATCATTTGCGCCCCAGTTATAACTATAATTCCTATTCAGATCAACTCCCTGTTGGGTACCATTATTACAATTCGAATTATTTGGATTAGGTCTGCGATTTTTCCGATGCATTCCACCACCATTGGGGGAAATAGTTTCATTATAAGCATAACCATCAGGGTTTATAATCGGGACAAACCACATTTCCCTATGATCAACCAAAAATCTAGAGGTTATATCAGAACTGTAATTTTCACAAAGCCAGCGAACAAAATAAAATAAATTCATCATACTCAATGGCTCCCGAGCATGGGTAAGGCCAGTATATAATACTTCCGGCTCATCCTCATCGATGTCTGGATTATCAGATACCTTGAAGGCCCAAATTGTTCGTCCCTCTATGGTTGACCCTATTGAATCTTTCTGGCTTACAAAACCAGGATACATATTACGAAGCGTATCCATCTGTTCTTCCGCTTGCAGTAATGTATAGTTACCCAGCATAGACCCTAAGGGGAAGTCACGTTCTATATCTGGATTAGACCTGGTAACAAAATATTCCGTAAGATCATGCTGCAACACATCAAACGGTATACCTATTTTCAATAGAGCATGCGCTTCTTCCACTGTTACTACGAGATCTAAAGACTCATCTTTATTTTTTCGCACATGATCAAGCGGTATTCCCAGAGTATTCAAAGACTGCAGTGTACTGGGATCTGCATGAAATACACGTATCTCCTGATAAATATAATCTCCTGCAGATAACAGATGGATCGTAATGATAAAATAGACTGATATAATGCGTATGATATTCATTCAGGGAAAAAATAACATAGAAATTTTCACAACAAAAGGAGTAGCCAAAGAAGTAATGCTTTGATCGTTTTTTTGTTTTTTATGTAATCAGCAGTTGTCTTTTAGCCATTTCGTTGTTACCGACTTTGGCCGCATAATAGGGATCCCCAGAGCACGGTTGATAACAATTTGACTAATTATTCCCATGGCCCGGGAAATACTGAATAAAACAGTGTAATAACTGAATTCTCTGATACCATAATGATAAAGTAATGCGCCGGAAGCTGCGTCAACATTCGGCCATGGATTTTTTGCTTTGCCATGTTTTTTTAATACATCCGGGACTACATCAAAGAGCATTTCAACTATATGAAATACATCGTCATTTTCTATATGTTCTTTACCAAAATTCATAAAAGCGGTGAATCGTGGATCAGGACAGCGCAATACGGCATGACCATATCCAGGAATAACTCTTCCGTTTGTTAACCGACCCCAGCACAACTGTTCCAATTCATCTCGGGAAGGAGACCCGCCAAACTTATCTCTGATTTCAAGAACAAATTTCAAACACTCCTGATTTGCTAAGCCATGCAGCGGTCCAGCCAGTGCGTTTAATCCGCCAGATACTGCATAATATAAATCTGAGAGAGTTGAACCAATGGTTAAAGATGTAAATGCACTGGCATTACCTCCTTCGTGGTCACAATGGATCATCAAATACAAGCGCATAAGCTTTTTTAGATTCCCATCAGGATCATTAAGTCCAAGCATATGGGAAAAATTCGCCCCCCAGTCCAGTGATTCATCAGGTTCAATTAACCCGCCTTTCTGAAAGCGGATTCTATATACTCCAGCACCGATAGCTGGTAATTTTGCAATGAGCTTAAGCCCATCTTCCAGCATAGGTTTCCAAAAATCCTCCTTGCTCACCCCTTTATCATAATTTTTCCTGAAAACCGATTCTTTTTCCATCGCTAAAATTGCAGTGTTAAACATGGCCATTGGATGAGAATCTTCAGGCATACTGTTAAGTATGGTCCAAATATAATCCGGTACAGCAGCATGTTCACTGAGTTGCGATTGCAAAGCTGAAAGAGCATCTTTATCGGGCATTTCATCAGCAAGCAAAAGAAATAATACCTGCTCTGGTAAAATATCAATTATATCTAATAATGGTTTGCCCCTGATGATCAAACCAGTATCTGGCGAAACGGATGATGTATCACAAACAAGTCCCCTTACACCACGCATGCCACCATAGGCCTGGGTTAAGGTAACCTCACTTATAACAGATGAACCATTATTCTTAAGCAGTGACCCGGCATCATCGCGCCAGACAGGAATTTTTTCTTCCAAAGTATTATATAAGCTAGCCATCAGTCCCTAATTAAATTTATAAATACTATTTCGGTTCCACCGAAAATAACACTATTAGAATTTAATGTTCAATTTCGCAACCGCTTAATCATTATTCATCAATCCCCAATACCGGCCGTTACTAAACCTGAATAAATCTTTGGATAAAAATAGGTGGACTTTTGCGGCATCATTTCACCTGTTTCAGCCACTTCAAATATCTGATCAAGGTCAGGCGGGTTAACAAAAAATATAAAATCATAGTCGGAGGCATTCTTGATCATTTCCAATGGTGGTTCATTTCCCCTTACATAAGCTAGATGCTCAAGATCATGTTGATTCCTTGTATCAATTCTACACGCAGGTTTCAAGATCAACTGATGCAAGACATTTACATCCAATGCCTGTGATGCAGTTGATAAATCACTGGACCAATTTTCTTCCCCCTTATAACTGATTAAATAGGCATTGCCAACACGTGTAAGGGCACCTAGGTTTATTGTATCCGAAGCGCGACACTGATCCATCTCACTCAACAGTTCCGCCGTTGAGGGTTTTTTCTCAATATCAAAACGACCCTTGATTTTTTTAATAAACTGGTCATCATCAATTGGTTTCCCGTAAACAATACGATGTGTTGGCAGGACATGCATACCATCATTATATGCATTCACCAATGTAACCATCACACGGTCACTTCCATTTATTTCAGGATGATCTTGTGCATATTGATAGGCGGTTTTATAGCGATGATGACCATCCGCTATTATGGCTTTTGTACCTGCTAATACATCCTGGATCGTATTTATCTGTCCCTCATCTGTCAAACGCCAAAGTCTATATCGAATCCCATCCAACACTGCATCAATAAGTGGAATCTCATCTTTATAGGATCCCAGAATGGATTCTACTGTTCGTTTTTGATCACGATAACTCATAAATATCTGACCGGTATTCGCTTTTGTTGCTTTCATCAAATTGTACCGATCATTGATATGTTTAGATATAGTTCGTTCATGGGGTAACACATCTCCACCCAATTTTGTAACTTTCATTTTTGTGATAAGTCCTGTACGTTCAATCTGTTGTTCATCCTGGCGAAAGGATTGGCACAACAGATAAATAGAGGAATCAGTATCCTGTTTTAGTATATCATTCTTTTTCCATTCAGAAAATGTTTTTGCTGCTTTTGAATACCGTTCCATTCCTGCAGAACGGTTTAATATTATTCTAACATAATTGTAAGGGGATCGATCATATAATGCAGCTTGATCGGCATCATTAATTATATCATATGGAGGTGCGATTACCTGACTGATGTCGCCGACGATATTTGTATTGAACCGCCAGCCCTTAAATGGATGTATTTTTGGCAAAACTTAATTAAAGTTGAAATAAATCATTCTGTACCAACTCCTGTGCCTGATCCAGATCTTCTGCAAAATCAATTTCAATACAAGGAAAGTCGCTAACATCTTCATAATAAACATCCGATTCATTCAATAATGGCTGTATTGCTGCCTCGAAATAATTTGATTTACCTCCAGCATCAATTAATCTTGAAAGGGATACGGAAAATGCAGTACAAAATGATTTAGATAGCTTTGCAACACCAATAAATTCTCCCAGTGAGTTTTCCTGAATTAATTCTTTACCAATAGCAACTAGCCGGTTTCCATCACCTTCAATAACTTTTACTTCTTCTCTACCACATTCTTTCACATCAACAGCAAGAACGCTGTCAAATTCTGACTCGATTATCCGTTTTAGTAATGCAGGTGGATATAATACATCACCATTCATTAATACAGTTTCTGCAGAAACCAGTTTTTCGGAGCATAGGTAAACTGAATAAGATGTATTTGTCTCGAAAAAATGTTCATTTGTTATAAATGTGAAATCCATATCTGAATAATTATCAATAATGTAATTGACTACCATCTCTTTAAAATATCCTAAAACAATTGTTATTTCATTCACATTATATTGGCGCAGCGCATCCAGCTGATGGCTTAAGATCGGTTTACCGCCAATATCTATTAAACATTTAGGTATTTTTTCTGTAATGGGGTATAAACGTCTTGCGACTCCTGCAGCTAAAATTAGACCTTGCATAAACTTGATAAAATTACAGGAAATGATTACAAGTTCATAATGGGATTACATTAAAGCGAGGTAAGATTAATTCTAATTATGGATATCGCTGTAGGCATTCCAAATCTGAGTACTGCTAATTGTATTCAGACATATCATCGGTTCCAAAGTATTACCGCATATATTATCTCCGCAAGGACTGCAATGCACATTTGCGGTAACTACTTGAGTTAAGTTACCCAAAGGGCAAGTTTTTTCTGGATATCCAGCCCCAAACAACGAAATGGTCGGTATATCAAGATCTGCTGCAATATGCCCCAATCCAGAATCAGCAGCAATAACTGCCCGGCATTGGGAAATTAAGGAAATACTCTCTCGCAAGGTATGTTTTCCACAAAAAGAAATAACCTTATCATATCCAATTTGCGCAATGATTTCTTGCGATTTACCCGCATCCCTCTTTTCTCCTATAATTACAAATTGGTTGTCATCCGCCAATTTATCCTTTAGGATTTCAATCCATTTTCCAATTGGAACAGAACGCGATTTTGCGACACTACCGATTAATAGACCTATTGGATCTTTTACATTATTTTCCTGCAATATTTTATTGGCCCATTTTTTTTCTTGATCACGAAGCGTAATGCCCACATGTTGAAAATCCTGCGCTTTCTCACCATTTTGTAATAAGTATATAAATTTTTCAGACCGATGAATTTCCTCCTTTGGAAAATTGATTTGATCAGTAAGAAAAGTTTCTCTCATCTGGCCAGCGAATCCTATTCTAGCGTTGGATCTTGAAAACCATGCTATAACGGCGCTACGAAATGATTCCGGTAGCACGAAAAATATGTCCAAATTTAACTTTTGCAAACTTCTACCGGTTTTGATCGTATTGAATACACCAGTTAATTCCTTCGTCGGTAACGGTAAAACTTTATTTATAAGCGGATGATTATCATAAATAGCTGCTACCCAATCTTTGGCAATAACAATCAATTCATCACCAGCATATTTTTTACGCAGCCGTCCAATAAATTTCAGTGCCATAACCGCGTCACCGACCCAATTTGGGGAATAGACGCCGATGTTCATCTTACTTGTAGCTCTTTTTCTATCGCATCCAAAAGTCTGCTACTTGCCTTACCATCTGTTTTATAAAGATATCTCTCGCCGGCATCAACACGCAACTGAGACATTTCATCCGGGTATTCTATGGCGTGATACACTAATCCATTGAGCTGTACAGGATCATTTATCCTGTACACAAAATCGATTGCATCAAATCTATCTAAATCAAGCTTGCGTTTAAATCGTCGTTGAAAAATACGATGCTTCAAACGAATTGAAAAACATTCGGCCATAATAATTGGTCTGTCCAATGGCAAGAACTCAAAAATAGTGGAAGATATATCAGAAATCAATAAATCGGATGCTAGCATATAAGGTATAACATCAATGTCAAAGGGCTGTGCTAAAAAACTATTTTTTAAATTATCTGTTACTGTACGAATTAGCACACTCTGATATTGATACCGTTTTTGAAACCAACTGAAGTTGTGCAATTTAATGATCAAATTAAACTCATTGGAGAACTGTGCTAACTCAGGACTGATTTTTTCTATGGACGAAGGATAAAAAGAAGGTGCATACAATACAGTTTTCTTTTTTGGATCTAAACCCAATCTATCTAAAATATCTGCTTGCGAACTATCGTATTCTATTAATGGATCACATTTTGAATAACCAGTTAGAACAAGATTCTTTTGTCCTTGTTTTTGCAATATATCGTATCGTTCCTTCGATTCTACAACACGGATATCAATTCGATCAGTGATATCCCTATAATATGTTTGTTTTAAGCCTATTCCATGGTAAACCATAATAGCCAAGGTGCTAGGATCAGCTATCTGCTCAATTTTACCAACGTTACCAACAATGATAACTTGGAATTTCCTTTCCTTGAGCTTTTCCACCCTGGCAGTCTCATTGATCGCAGTTATGATTGAGATATTATTTTCCTTACATACATCGGAAAATATATCTCTTTCTTCCAATGGCATAGTAAGAGGTATCGAGGCGTAAATTTCATACCCTGTTCTATTTTTCATTTCTCTTATTATTGGAAAAAAATTAGGAAGGTAATAAGCGCGATGGCTCTCGAATAAAGTGGTGATCATTGTATATTTAAACTCTGGTTACATAATGTTATAAATGCATAATAAATATCAGGAAAAACGAGATCCAAGGAAGTCTATTATTCTATCAATGGAATGTCCATCATTAAAATAAAAACAATTTTCAAGCATAGTTGAAAATACTTTTTGGTTATGCGAATCGAGAGTAGTTTGAACAACTTGTAGAATATTGTTAGAGTGTGCGTGGTCATAATTACCAGCGATCGTTTTCACGTTCAGTTCAGAGGGCATTACATGTAGGTCACTGAATTCATTTTCAATTATAATTATTGGTTTTTTCATAATTAAATATTCATATGTTATTGATGATGTATCACTAATTAGTAAATCAGAAACGACAAAATCGTACATAGTATCATTTGAGAGAATATTGGCGGGATTGGAAAAATAAACATGCTGGATTCCATTTATTTTTGCCCATATTTTGAGTTGGGGAATATACTTCCGGTCAAAGTAGTGAGGGCGAATAATTAAGTTATATTCTTTTGTCAACTCACGGCAAAAATGTCGACCTAATTTATGTAGCGTACCTGATCCCCATTTCCAAGTGGGAGCATAAAGGATAGTCTTCCTTGTATTATCTTGAACTTGTAAATAGTCAAGATAGCCTTCAGCATCAATGTCATCATTCACGATTTCATCAAATCGAGGGTTACCAATTTTAATTAATTTTTCTTCGGGAATATTAACATCTAAATCATGGAGTTTTTGCATGTGTTTTGGTCCAGTTATAAAATGGTAGTCAAAGGATTCCAAATCTTTTGCATTGCCACCGTATTTTTTATCCCCAGTGCCATGTCCCATAAAGATAACCTTGCAGGTACCTTTTTCCCTTTTTATCACAGTATTACTATTTGAAATCAATATTCCCGGCCAGTTAAGGTGATCTTTATTCACATCTTTAACCACAATAGCCGGTAGTTCCTCAAAAAAAGGACTGTTAACCTGAGCCCTTTGACTTGCACGTAAATACCACTTTAAACGATATTTCCGATTAAGTTTACGGACAATGAACGTCCCTCCTATTTTACAGTAAATCATCCGGGCAAATGAATATTCATAAACCTGATTTGCGTAATAGAAAATTGTTTTTTCTATTCTATTGTCATTATCCATTTTATTAGATCTGGAACAAATAGATTATGTAAGTATTAGGAAGTAGAAAAAGGTAAGCCCAAATATCATAGCTGTTTCTTACGTTCCAGTAATGAAAATTTTGATAAAACCATTTTAAATTATCCTTTTATTTAAAGATTCTTTACACATAAAATTTGGAAAGCAAATTGAGGGTTTTTGGTAACATATAACTCGGAAAGATAAGACATCCTTTTCCAAAATGATTTAGGTCTAATTGTAATCCTCGCGCGTGGTCCTCTCAATGGTTTCCAGCCGTTGATTCCGATGATATCAAAACCCATTTGGCGCATTTCATCAATTTCCCATCCTGAAACATGACGTTGCCATTCATTTCCATCAAACGGTTTCTGTTCCAAAAAACCATTTGGTGTAAAAATTATTACTTTTTTTCTGGCTATTGTTTCCATTTGATCTAGTAGGCGTAATCCATCAGTTTTCTCAAGGTGCTCAATAACGTCTAAAGCAACGACACAGTCGAAAGAATTCTCTCCAAAATATTCAGCCGCCGATAAAATATCTATTTTATAATACTCATGATGAAATTGATTTTCCCGACTATTATTTAGACTAGGTAAAAAAAGATCAACTCCCACGGTTCGTTCTAATTGTTTCTTAAAATATCCGATATCTGAATGAGATCCGCAGCCTAAATCAAGTACGCTATTTACATGGCCAATAAGTACCTTCTCTAATTCCCATCTCGGTTGGTCGATTAATTTCCCGAAAATGAAGCTGTCAATTTTTTCTTTTAAGGTGTGTTTTCTAGATTGATTCAAAATATTATTTTATCTTTTTTCAGAATCATTCTGCTGGTTTATCAATTAATTATTTCATTCCACTTTGGTTTAGGTTTTATCAAAAATTTCAACACCATAAAAGGAAACAGCACTAACTCTCGGACAATATAGAAATACTTTGAAAATTTATCACCAAACCAGAGTTGCCAGAACACATCCTCAAAGCTAGAATTCTTAATAAACATTTGAGCAGATTGATGAAATCCATACAGCATAAAAATAAAGTACAATCCGTAGAATCGGAGAGGAAAATAATCACCAATCACCCAATGGTAATACTGCATACGGTGAACCAGAAGATTATGTAGCGGTATTATTCGCACCCCAACTCCACCCGGCATATCGAATTTTCGCAAAACTATTGGTTGGGGATCAAACATAAGGTATTCCCCAAGATTTTTTTCCTTTTGGAATTTGAAATAAAGAGAGTGTTCCTCTCCCAAACCTTGTATATAAGGATACCACCCACCCAGGTTGAGGATACAGGATTTTCTAATAGAACAATTGTTTCCATGAAGCCACTCAACCGGTTTTTTAACATTGTTAATTCCGGTGAATACTCTTCCCCTGCCCATGAAAGATATTGTTAAACAACGCTCATAAGCATGATCCACTCCTCCCTTTATATTATTATATCTAGAAACTTCATTTAATTGGTGTATATGTCTCCCACTTACGCCAATGCAAAGGGGGTCAATATAATTTTTTGCGTGCTCTGCGATCCAATTATCTCCCAAAGGTATATCGTCATCATCTACAAAGAGTACTACTTCACCTTTACAATGAGAGACGCCTACATTCCTAGCGCCAGATGGGCCTAGGGGATGGGATCGGATAACATTTATTTTACCGTTATACTTTTCAATGATTTTCCTATGTTTATCCCAATGATCATCAGCGCTCTGCTCTAATACTACTATTTCATATTTATCATAGGTTTGATTCAAACATACTTCAAGAATTTTAGATACATAAGGTAACCTATTAAATGACCGGATAAGTACCGACATGAATGGGTGGGATAAAGAAGCTTCAGTCATCTAATTAATCTACTCTTAAACTTTACCAATCTTTGAAAATTGACCGTTAAGAAGCTGTAATTTAGTTAGGAAATTTGATCCGCTTATGAAAATCGGTAAACCTGATTGAATAGTTGGTAGATCTTTAAACTTTTTTTGATTTAACTGGTATGTTTACACTACTCAATTTTTCAATGGATTCTGGCGTATCTACATCCATCCAAAAGGAATCACCTATGTCCACCCCTCCCATTTTCCCTTCAGTAATTAACACATTACAGCCATCTGAAAGACCACAACCACCCTTTTTTTTAGCTTTCTCTAAAGCATCGAAGAATTGATAGTTGCATTTGAAAACTCCACAATCAATTGCGTTAAATAATTTCAAGGACTTAGACATTGAAGTAATTTTTGTTCGATTATTTTCACTTACAGATACTTTCATTGCATCATCAATGTCAAAAACATCGTTAACCTTGAAATCAAGTCCTACAAGTGCATTGTATGCCCCAAGTTCCGATTGAGCAATTTTTGAAAATAAATCGACATCATAAACATGATCACTCATGGATATCATGAACGACTTACCTTTTGGAATCAAAGGTTTGCCCGCAAAAACACTAATGCCGTTAGCTTTGTCCCAATCAGGGTTATAAACTAAATCAACCTTCACTCCAAGGTCACAACTTTTGAGGTAAGTCTCCAAGTAATCATGCCGGTAACCAGTGATAACTACAAAATTGCTAATCCCTGCAAAACAAGCATTTTCAATAATTTGGTCTAAGATTGTCTTCCCATTTACCTTCAAAAGTGTTTTGGGACTGCCATCAGTTACGGTCCGAAGTCGACTTCCCTTACCAGCGGCAATGATGATCAATTTCATAAAGGATTATTCGGTGTAATAGTCTAAACCCAAATGGGTTATCAATTCCTCTCCCATAATGTGTCTAAGCGTATTTTTTAATTTAGCTAATTGAACAAATAAATCATGTTCAGGATAAAGCTCAGGTAATGTCATCGGACTCTTAAAGTAGAACGAAAGCCATTCCTGAATTCCTTTCATCCCAGCTCGCTGAGCTAAATTAAGAAATAATATCAAATCCAAAACAATCGGAGCTGCCAGAATACTATCCCTACATAAAAAATCAATCTTGATCTGCATTGGATAACCAAGCCAACCAAAAATATCAATATTATCCCACCCTTCTTTATTATCTCCACTTGGCGGATAATAATTGATCCGTACTTTATGGTATAAATCCTTATATAATTCAGGATATAATTCTGGCTGCAAAAGCGAGTCAAGTACACTTAATTTGCTTTCTTCTTTTGTTTTAAACGAATCAGGATCATCAAGAACTTCACCATCCCTATTTCCAAGAATGTTAGTTGAAAACCAACCGCGGATACCAAGTTGTCTTGCTCGAAGCCCAGGTGCAATAATTGTTTTCATAAGTGTTTGTCCTGTTTTGAAATCCTTACCGGCAATAGGAGTATTATTCTGTAGTGCTAATTCACTCAATGCTGGAATATCTACACTTAGGTTGGGAGACCCATTTGCATAGGGAATACCCATTTTCAATGCGGCGTAAGCATAAATCATGCTGGGTGCAATACCTGGATCATTTTTTTTAAGTCCTTCTTCAAATTTTTTAAGGGATGAGTGTACATCTGAAGATTGTAAAAATATTTCAGTGCTTCCGCACCATACCATCACATTATTTGTTACATTATTTTCTGAGTTATATGAATGAATATCATCCATGATTTGTTTAGCTAAATCCATTTTATTTGTTCCGGTTTTCACCCAATCACCATCAAGTTTTTTCACATATTTTTTATCAAAAACTCCCTTCATGACAGTATAGTCTTCAAGCGGTTCCCGCACAGAATCAATCAATTTTTCTTCCAAAACACCATTACGAAGTGCAATCTCGTATAGGTTTTCCTTGTTGATATCCCAACCGCCAAATACAAGATTATCGAAATCAACAAGTGGTACAAAATCTTTTATTATCGGACTACGTTTTTCAGTTCGTTTCCCTAAACGTATTGTTCCCATTTGCGTCATACTGCCAATGGGCTTAGCAACCCCTTGCTTAATAGCTTCTACTCCAGCAATAAATGTACTGGCTACTGCTCCCATACCTGGTATTAATACACCAAGTTTTCCTTTAGGTTTTAATAATTTCATACTTTACTCCTTTACTAAGTTATTCATTTTCACTTTCTATAAATTGTAGATTATATAACCGACGGTAAGCACCATCTTTCTCATACAATTCTAAGTGTTTACCCATTTCAATTATACGACCCTTTTCCATTACTATAATCTTATCTGCATTCCTTACAGTTGACAATCGATGGGCAATTACAAGGACTGTTCGGTCTTTCATAAGTTGTTCAATTGCTTGTTGAACTAGTTGTTCTGATTCTGTATCCAATGAGGATGTTGCTTCATCTAAAATTAGTATAGGAGGGTTTTTTAGTATTGCGCGGGCAATGGCAATTCGCTGTTTTTGTCCACCTGATAATATTACTCCTTTTTCCCCAATTACCGTTTCAAAACCCAATGGCATCCCCTCGATAAAATCTCTTGCATTTGCCATTTCAGCAGCTCTAACGATTTTATCTCCATTAACCTTATTTAATCCATATTGAATATTGTTCTTTACAGAATCATTAAATAGAATCACCTCCTGGCCAACAATTCCTAACAAGTTCCGCAGTGATTTAATCCTTATGTTCCTGATATTCTGCCCGTCAATGGAAATAGATCCCTCATTGACATCATAAAATCGGGGAATTAAATCAGCAATAGTAGATTTGCCGGCACCACTAACACCCACCAGAGCAACAACAGAACCTTTAATTAATGAGAAACTTATATCCTCCAATACATGGTCTGCGTCATCATTATATTGAAAAAAAACATGATCAAATATAATCTCCTTGTTAAATGCAATATCTTCAATTGCATCATCGCTATTTATTATGTCTGATTTAGTATCTAAGATCTTAAAGACTCGTTCGGCAGAGGCAGCTCCGACCTGTATTTCTGAAAATACATTACTCAATGACCGTACCGGTTGTAGGGCAGCAAACATGATTAATATAAAACGAATAAAATCTTCAGATGTAAGTCCTTGCGCATTTAACACTTCTGTACCGCCTATCCATAAAAGGGCAATGCCGATTATTACTCCCAATGTTTCTGTGATTGGTGGCGCAAGGCTGCGCAGCAGGGCCGCACGAAATATCAAATTGTAATAGTGGTTGGTCTCATTGGTAAATCGGTCAATCTCATAATCTTCCATAGTAAAAGCTTTTACTATACGCATGGATGTTAATGTCTCAGTAATGATATTTGTGATTCCCGCAATTTTTACGGCAGTGCGACGTGATTTCCTGCGAATAGATCGACTAATATTAAAAATGACAAATCCAGCAAGAGGAATGATGGTTATTGCGATCAAGGCTAATTTCCAGCTGATGATAAATAATAAAGATGTAAATGCTAAAATATTGATCGGTTCAACAAATACGCGCTGGAAACCGGTTGTCAGTGCTTGCCGCATATTGCCTACATCGTTGACCACAATAGAGGTGAGTTCACCACTTTTTTGTTGATTAAAAAACGAGAGTGATAATTTATGAAATTGTATATACAGTTTATCACGCAGTTCAGTTATCAACCGAAATTGTACAACAGTAAGCGTAATATTTTTTATATAAAAAAATACATTTTTCAGTAAAAAAATAATTAAAATACTAACGCATAACATTTTCAATGTTTCTTTCGCGGTGTCTCTGAGAATTAATCCATTTGTCCAGTATTTTAACTTTTCATTTAGTGTAAGTAATGATGATGATTCGAACTGTGATTGTTCAGTGACCAGCTTGTTGAAGTCAGACAATATATTATTTATTAGCGAGGCAGTTAGCCATACTGACATGCTATTTAGCGCTACGTAGATAAATGCTGTGATCGTTGACGCTAACAGATATGGCCAGTACTTAATTACTAATTTGAACAGGCGTTTATAAATAGAATTTTCCATCCGTAAATATATCTGAATCCTTGCGATCAGTGGTCAATGGGATTGAATATAAGTTTATTATTATTATACCGCTACGCTTGTTTCCAAACCATTTCTTGATGGCTAATACCACCTTCATAGAAATAATCGCCAACAGGCTGAAACCCAAATTTTTTATAAAATATAATAACATGATCTTGTGCATGTAAATACACCACAGCTTCATTTATTACTTTTTCTAACATGAACTCTACCAATGCCCGCCCCACACCGTAAGTTCTATTTTCTTTTAATACGGCGAACCTTTCCAGCTTTATCCCTTTAGTTGTTTTTCGCCAACGGGCAGTACCAACAAAGTGGCCATCTAAAGTAGCCAATAAATATCTTGCCGATTCTTCAAACTGATCTACTTCCACATGTTGCGGTACATTTTGTTCCACAATAAATACTTGGTGTCGAATGTCCCGAACAATTTCCATTTCTTCAGTATTCGCAACGATTCGAACTTTTATATCCATGACACAATTTTACCTTATCCAATAGTTAAAAACAAAGATGGTTTGAAATCCCGTTTTTACTTTCCAAATTTGATATATGCGATATAAAAGAAAACAAATAATCATCGTTGGTGACCGAGTTCTTATTCAACCGGATACAGACGAGAAAAAATCAGCTGCTGGTCTCTACCTTCCACCCAGTGTTATTGAAAAACAGGACGTACACGGAGGTATTGTCGTTGAAGTAGGTCCAGGCATCCCCGTTGGTAACCCAGATGGCAGTTCTGAAGAACCATGGAAAACAAACAACAATGGAGATATCCGGTATATTCCCACACAAGCAGAAATTGGCGATTATGCATTATTCCTAAGTAAGGCCAGTATTGAAATAAAGGTAGAAGATCAAGACTACTTGATCTTGCACCAATCAGCCATACTGGTACTTATCCGTGATGACCTGAATAGTCTTACAAAATAAACGAAATCATTAAATACGTAAAGTCAAAGGGTTCTTCGTTCTCATTTTCCCAGTATAAAGCATATCCTATGGACCAGTTTCCTTCCCAGGGCAATTTCCTAGAAAAAATTAGATCCAATTCGTCCCCTAATTTTTCATTATAAACAGCATCTGAAAAATTATGGTAATGCAAATTCAAATTAAAACCCAGCAACCCCGATAAATTAGCTTTAACATTCCATTCTTTAAGCCCAACGTGGATATTGTCACCAAAATTTTTATGTGCGTCATAATAACCATGCCATTTATGGCCGGCTCCAAATGGTTTAGCAAAACCCTCATAAACCTTAGTAGCTTGATCATCCCCGGAAATATATTCGTTACCAAATGTAACAGTATTGACTATTGGTATAAAATCTAAGTTTAGTCCAATATTAACTGCCGTTAATAGCCCGTCAACATTTCCATTGGCTAGACTTCCAGATTGCAAGGCACCTTCTGTTTCCAAAGTAAAGATGAGAAACTTTGTATTCAAGCGGGCTCCATAGGTATTACGGTAATAATTTTGTACACGATTCTCTTCTTTCTCTTTCGCCAGTCCGGTTCTGAAGCCATAGATTTCTACAGCGGTACCTCCCAATTTATTCAGCTGAGACATACTGCGGTCAAAATAAAAACCATCGATAGTTTGATCATAGAGGTCGCTGTCAAATGTTTCAAAGCCTTCGTTATTGATTAAATGAAATAGTCTTAAAGTACCTTTGGGCGTTTTTCTATAGGTTAGAAACCCTTCAAAACTACGGCCAATATTGTTCCAATTACTTTTTGCGATCAACCGCTGCTGACCAAGAGCCAATTCAAACCTGCCTAATTGCACAGACCAATTATGTTTGAGTATGTTATTAACATGCAAGTATACCTGGTGGAAGGAAGGTATTGTTTCATCTTCCTTGGTAAGTCCAGGGTTATTAGAGGAATATCCAAGAATTCTAGAATCCTGCAGCTGAAGATTCATAGAAACTGGTCCATTGATCAATTTGAAAAATATTCTACTACGTAAAAGTGAATAGGTCGAGGGCTCACTATTGGTTTTTGTATTAGCAACTAAGCTAGTACGGTCTTGCATCATGCGATACCGGAATTCAGCTTGCCATTCCAATTCGGACGCACTTAACAAGTACGGACAAATAATAATTAAACTGGATAATGCTATTTTTATTTGGGGCCCGTCCAGATTATAGGATAAATAGATTCGCCAAAAATACCGACGTTACTGCTATAAAATAATTTCAGATCATCTTTTGTGAATGGTGCCTGCGCTGAATTGCCTTCGTTAGTATTTCCGAAATAATTCGATCCATATTCTACAATGGATGTTTCATGGCGAACAACCCTTACCGGGTGCACACCAGCCTTAATAGCGGCAATCATATCGGTATCAGCATCCCCATAAAACAAATCCAGTTTTAAGCGCTTCATCAAGCGATGTTTAGTTGTATAACGTTTCCCTTTTATAGTTTCTTTCGGTGAAAAAAATAAATTTTTATTGACCTTTACCGAAAATCCAAGTCCATTTGATAAAAATTCAGCAAGAATTTTTCCCCGGGGACCTGGCCTTGCCGTAAGAAAAAAAACATTATGGCCATTACTGCGAAAATAATCTACTAATTCAACGGTAGGGGTAATGAACAGCGAAAAATCTTTATCATGGGAATTGATCCACCCGTAATCTGCTGGATCACGCTTATCATCGGGTAAACTCAAAAACACATCCCTAGAAAACAGAATTGTGTCATCAACATCAAACCCCACATTTAATATCCCTGGCTGAGCTATAACCAGCGACAAATAAAGGATATAAACCACTACACGTGTCATATTAAATATTACGTGAATTATTCGCTTAATTCTAGGAATACAGGGCAATGGTCTGAGCCCATAATTTCATCATGGATATCCGCATCTACTACATTATCCAACAAACCTTCATTAACAAAAAAATAATCGATCCGCCAACCCACATTACGCTCACGGGCGCCAAATCGATAAGTCCACCAGGAATAGCGCTCACCTTCCTGGTGAAATAACCGAAATGTATCTATCCATCTATTTTCTACATACATATCAAGCTTTTCTCTTTCAATTGGCATAAATCCTGACGTATTCACATTTTGTTTGGGCCGAGCCAGATCAATGGGGTGATGGGCTGTGTTCCAATCTCCAGTAACTACCACGTTATTCCCCGATCCAACCTGTTCATTAATAATGGGAAGAAGATCATCGTAGAAATCCAGTTTGTACTGCAGGCGTTCATCATCCTTTTGACCATTAGGAAAATAAATATTATACAGTAGGAAATTTTCATGTTCGGTTACCAGCACCCGGCCTTCAGTATCATAGCGTTCAATGCCAAGGCCTTCCTGAATATATAAGGGTTCTTCTTTACAAAATGTCGCTACACCGCTATAACCTCGTCTCTCACCTGAATGCCAATAGGTATGGTATCCATGATCAGTAAGAATCTCTGCTGTCAGCTGATCAACATGGGCTTTGGTTTCCTGCAGACAAAGTATATCAGGCTGTGCCTGCTCGAGCCAATCCAGGAAACCCTTTTTTACTACTGCTCGGACACCGTTAACATTCCAAGAAATAAGTTTCATTGTTACAGATAGTTTAGGCCATGATAGGAAAAAATACGATCATTATTCCAACAGTGAACAAGGTTATGGGATCATAGGTATCCAGTGACGGTCTATACCGACCGAGCCAAATACACCAATTCCACCATCGATACCAAAGCTGCGGCCGGATCCACCTTCACCGATGGTTGAACTGGAAAATTCCACTTCTCCAAATCTGATAAAATAATCAAAATAATTATTGTCCATACTCATTAGATTAAGCAACAATAGATCTTCATCCCATTCCTGGTCATAACTTTCATCACAAATATCCCGGCGATATGTCCATGATGCTTCCTCAGGTTTTATGATATTTTCTTGACGAAGGCCGCAGCTGAATCCGTCACCATAGTAATAATTATAACCGAAATAGCCCAAATAATTACCCACATTCATAATCTGGTAATTATCAGCCATGGGCTGCCAGGTGATTTCCATGGTCTGATCAAGTTGAAAGGTATCGGGCAATACTTCAGTGAAGATTTGAGCCAATGGTGGAATGATCGTTTCCCCAGTAACGCTAAGTCCGCCTGGTGTGGTTACATTTAATGTCCAAGATTCACCTGGCTGGGGATTTAGATCATATCCCCCAGGATAAAGATATACTTCCTGAAAAACTTGGTCCTCATCCCAAAAAAAGTCTGTATACTCGAAAATATATTCATTAAATCCATTACTGACGATTACTTCCGCATCCCTAACGATAAATCGGGAAGTGTAATCAATAAATACAGTGCCACCAATTGTATCCCTGATAAGTGAATCAGCCGCTTCTTCCATATCAAGAGTGCGGTGTACTCTTATAAAACTGGTTAAAATTGAATCTGCAGAAATTAAACCAAATACATTCAATACCGGATCGTGATCAGACGTTACATCTTCCCATTCCAGCTCCGGTGCCAAACTGAGGCAACCAAATAAGGTAAAACTAAGGAAACTAATAAAAACTAAGCGCATTAGAGTTCTATCCTGTAACCAGCTGTGAAAAAGAACGGAAACATAGGAACAGCAGCCCGCTCTAGACCCAATGTTTCTCCCGTAAGCCGATTCTGCTTGGATTTATATTGATATGTCAGCGGATTAACATGATTGGTCACGTTGACTAATTGAAGATAGCGTTCATATGGAATCCCGAATATTGATTTTTTCTGTTTCAGACCAACGTCCAGCCTGAAATAGAAAGGCAATCGTTCCGAGTTTTTTCGTCCAACAAGAAAATTTTCATCCCAATACCAGGCAGGCATGTAAGGATCATGATCAGCTTGCCAATGATCATACCGTCCGATCGGCGGTGTAAATGGTTGACCACTTGATACTTGCACCGCAGTACTAAAGTGGACATTATTTTTTACGGAAATGGTTATGTCACCAACAATATTTAATGTATGAGTGCGATCATATAATGGAAAATACCAGCCATGTTTTTGAATATGTTTCATCGTTTTTGCGTATGTATATCCTATCCATCCACGACTTCGTCCTGCAGTCTTTTTGAATAAAATTTCCAACCCGTAGGCATAAGCCCTGGTATCATAAAATTCATTAAATGGAGTGGTGGTAACTTGATCATCATCCTCAGTAACCTGTTGGCCTTGGTTCAAGGTGATTAGGTTCTCAAAATGCTTATAATAAGTTTCCGCCCGTAATAACCAATTATCCGCAGATAAATATTCCAACCCCAGTATAGCGTGATCTGCCCACGGTGCAGCCCGATCTGCAGGTATTCCCAGCCAAAAATCAATAATTCGCATTGTTTCATCTTCTGGATTAGCGATGGTTAAAAATTGATGATAGCGACCGAGAGTGAACTTGAGTGATAAATCCTGCTGCAGCAGATATTTTAATCCAAAGCGAGGATCAAGGTAGAGATCATCATGGATTGAATAATCCATAACCCTGGCTCCTAGCTGAACAGCAAATTTTGGTGTAATATCCCATTTATCCTGCAAAAATATTGAAGTCTCAACCGTTTGATTCTTCATTTCCAATGGTTTGGCATAAAAGATCGTATCTAGATTTTCGTATTTGAATTCCATGCCCAAGTCATAATCCACCTGTTTCACCTGTAAGCCGCCCATGAGTTGATGGTTATTAAGACCATGCCAGGAAAGTTCTGTCTCCAGCGTTTTATCATCCACTACATCGTAAAAGTCAAAGGATAATCGATCCTTATAAGAACCAGTTTCATTGCCCATTGACCAATTTCCTTCATACATAAAATCCATATCAAAATGAAAACGGTAACGGCTGCTGGCCACAAATGTACGTGCTACCAGCTGAGGATTGATGAGCCAGCGCCAGGTCAGGCTATTGGTATGATTACCCCAGGGCCAATTAATACTAAAGGATTCTTTGGACTCTTCATAATAATCGGAAATAATATCATAGGTTTCATATGTCTGGGAAGGAAAATTAAAATCTAAAATATCATCGCCGTAAAAACGGCTGTAGGTAAGGCGGTGGTCCTGATTTAAATCCACGTTGACCTTCATTTGATAGTCATAAAAGAAATAGGGGAATTTGAAACTACTTTCACCACCTAAAACCACTGCATTCAAAGCATTAATGAACTGGTCAAAGTACGTTCGACGACCGGCAATCATCCAGGACCCCTTCAACCCTTTATACTTCGGCAGGGGGCCTTCCAGCAACACTTTGCTGGAAATAAGGGATATATTCGCATGGCCTTCAAACTCTTCCGTGTTTCCTTCCCGGTTAATTACATTTAATATGGCCCCCATACGACCTCCATAACGGGCTGGGAACCCCCCAGCATGAAAATCTGCTTCTTTAATGGCATCTGTATTAAACGTGGAAAAAATGCCCCCCAAATGATAGGGATTATATACAGTGATGCCATCCAACATGATCAGGTTCTGATCAGGGGTACTGCCCCGGACGTAAAGAGCGCTAGAAAAATCATTCAGCGTTTGTACTCCGGGGAGCAGTTGTACAGTACGAAAAAGATCGGGCTCAATAAATGCAGGTGCAGACTGGAGGGTACGTAAATCAAGACTGATCCTACTGGGCTCTACCAACTGCCGCATCTTCTGTGCTTCACCAAAAACATCCACTGCTTGTCCTTCGAGTATTGTTTGCTGCAATCGATAATCAAGGCGCAGATTTTGACCGGCTTCCAGTTCAAATTTCTGGGTGATCATTGCAAAACCAATGATGGAAATAACTATTTCACCCGAGTCCACTGGCACCCTGGTTAATACATAATAACCATCCAGGTTTGTGATTCCACCGATGTTGCTATCTTTTACGAAGACATTCGCATAAGAAAGGGGCTCACCCGTTGCCTTATCACGGACAAAGCCGCTGATTGTTCCCGTTCCCTGGGCATAAACAAAAAGTGTAAAAATTAAAGGTATATACCGGAGTAGTTCCATCAAATTAGGCGCTAATAATAAACAATGCTGAAAGGAAATTATGCATAAAAAGTGCTTTATTGGTATTGTATAGTAATTGTTAATATTTATTATAATTACTAGAGAGAAATCATGGTAATATATTTAATTATGAATTATAAGAAGGATTGGAATTATTAGGCGTTACGATGTCGATTGGTTAAGGGTTTTAGCCCTCGGGTTACTGATCATTTATCATATCAGTGTTGTTTTTCAGCCCTGGGCCTACTATATCTATTTCATACAGAGCGCGCAACCAGTCGAAACTATCTGGCTGGTAATGGGTCTAATCAATATCTGGCGTATCCCGCTGCTATTTATTATATCAGGTATGGGTGTCTGTTTTACCATGCGCAGAAGGAATTGGAAGGAATTGCTTAAGGACCGCACAAAACGAATTCTATTACCCCTTATTTTTGGTTCTTTTTTCATCGTCCCCATTAGTGGTTATTTATACCAGAGATTCAACAACCTTGACCCTATGTATTTTCCAAATGGAGGACATTTGTGGTTTCTAGGTAATATTTTTTTATATGTACTAATTTTGTGTCCCATCTTCTTTATCTTTAAGAGAAACCCTGATAATGTTTTTTCCAGATGTTTCAAATGGGTACTGAAATTTCCTGCGGCCCTATATTTATTTACGCTACCATTCATTATAGAAGTAATGCTAGTAGCTCCCCCACAAGGATTTGCATCCTATGCTAATACACCTCATGGTTTTTGGCTGGGATTGCTGGCATTTTTCACTGGTTTCATTTTTATATCTTTGGGTGAAATATTTTGGCGTGCTGTGGAAAGAATTAAGATCATTGCACTCAGCATAGCTATTCCCCTTTACCTAGTGCGGTTACTAGTATTCCAATTGGAAGGACCCTTTTTTCTAACTGTGATCGAATCTTGGAGCTGGCTATTTTCTATTTTTGGATTCGGTGCAACATATCTTAATAAGCCCAGCAGTACGTTATCCTATTTAAGCAAGGCAGTATATCCAGTATATATATTGCATATGATTTTTTTGAACCTGTCCGCATATCTTATTCTACCCAAACCTGTGAGCATTAATATGGCTACCTATGTTATCTATGTAGAACCAGATAGTCCTGCACGAATAGCAGGTCTAATGGCTGGTGACCAAATTTCAAATCCTGAAGTATTAAAGTTTATAGGCAATAGTTCAGCCATTCTTAATGTGACACGAAAGGACGTTAATTTCAATATAGAACTATACCATCCCAGCGAAGGGGAAACGGGTGTTCATTTGTCACCAATACCCTACTTTATTCCTGTACATGAAAATTCAGAACCATCTGTATTTAGGGGGTTCTTTTATTTCATTTTAGTAAATATACTCACATTTTCCGGCTGTCTGTTAACCTACGAATATTTTGTAAAAAGAATCGGCTGGTTTAGGCCGCTGTTTGGGGTAAAAAATACATAAATTATCCAAACTCAAGAAAACCAGATGAATAAACGATATCGAAATATGTTTTTCATTATTAGCGGCATTCTCATCGCGTTGAGGATCTTTTTCATCAGTAACACTTTGCTAATCGATGACGAAGCTTACTATGCCATGTATGCCCGACACCTTAGCTGGGGCTATATTGATCATGGTCCTATTATCGCCTACCTTATTCGACTATTCACTATTTTTGGAGAAAATAGCTTCACTGTGCGACTGGGCGCACTTACACTATTAATCATACTCACGGTATTTCTTTACCGGTTCGGAAAAACATATTTTAATGAGGCTACTGGTATTATCATGTCTCTTGGTGTTTCCTCTAATATGCTTTTTCACACTAATGCCGTGGTTATTACACCGGATGCACCGCTGGCCTTTTTCACTATTATGGCAATTATTTATTATTATAAGGCCTATTTCGTTGATGCTAAATATTTTTGGGCTGCAGGGGTATTACTAGGCCTGGCCGCGCTGTCCAAGGTATCCGCTTTGTTTCCTGCTGTAGGGATAATACTATTTCCATTTGTAATCCAGGATAAGCGCCATTTTCTATCTGATTTTCGTTTCTATGGATCTCTGGTGACGGCATTGCTGGTATTTACGCCATTCATTATCTGGAATCTGCAAAACGACCTGGCCTTCGTCCGTTACCAGGGTAACCACATAACCGCCAGCGGCAGCTGGTCTGATTTTAGCGGACTGTGGCTGGGACTGCTGGTTACCATTGGACCTGTATTCTTTTACTATAGTGTTATAAAGCCCTTTTTATTACTGAAACGCTTGCCATCGATTTCGCATAGATTAACGTATTTCACATTCGCTACCATTGTTCCAGCAGCCTATTTTCTGGTTCACTCGGTTTTCTCGCGTATGGAAGTCAACTGGCCAGCACCAATATTTTCCGGCGGTTTGTTTCTATTTGGAATACTACTTGGTGAAAACTGGCCAGTATACCGGAAACGATTAATATTTCAAGTAGGCTTTTCGCTGGTCTTGATCTTCACCATCACTGTACAAACTTTTTGGCCCTTTCTACCTGTAAAAGGAAAGGCTGATGTAACTAACCGGTACCACATATATAATGCGTTTCCTAGTGAACTCAAAGCCTACCTACAGGCTCACCCTAAACTGCAAAACAAACGACTTATCGCTGATAATTACCAGATTCCATCAATGATCAATTTTTATTTGAACCCCCGTTTGGAAGCGTCAGCACTATCTATTAATTATCATAAGACGCTATATTCATTTCTACACCAGGATGGAATATTCGTTGGGAATGATTTTCTCTTTTTAAAAAGAGGTAAATCATTTCCGAAAAAGTTTGTGCCTTATTTTGAGGAAGCCAGTCTCTTACAGTTGTTCGAATCAAAAAGAGTTGGCCAAAAGGTAGCGATGTACAGTTTGTGGTCCGTGAATAATTACCGAGGAAAATCCATTTCTAATTAAATGTAATGAATAATATTATTTTTGGTTATTTAGTTTCATTAATATGAAGCGATATCATTAATATTATTAACCTAATTGACACATTAATTAAATGGAAGCAAACAAAGTAAAAGAATTGATAACCGCCGGGTTAACAGTCTCTCACGTTGAAGTAGCAGATACTACCGGCACAGGTGATCATTTTAGTGCAGTGGTTGTCAGTGATGATTTTAAAGAATTATCACTGGTGGAACAGCACCAGCTGGTTTACAAAACACTTGGCAATCATCTAACGAATGAAATTCATGCTTTGCAGCTGAAGACATTTTCAAAGTCAGCGTGGGAAAAAACAAATTTGGAGGATTAACATGGAAATGAAAGAACAAATAATAAATGATATAGAAACGAATTCAATTATACTATACATGAAGGGTACCAAAGAAATGCCTATGTGTGGCTTTTCTAATTCCGTCGTCCAGGTACTGGATCACTATGGTGTTGAATATAAGGATGTAAATGTACTCACTGACCCTATGATCCGAGTAAAATTATCAGAACATTCAGGTTGGCCTACCATTCCGCAACTGTTTGTGGATGGGAAACTAGTCGGCGGAGCAGATATCACTATGGAATTACATAATAAAGGTGAATTACTGGATGTACTGGATATTACAACGGAAGATTAAAAACATAGATGTAAAAGCAATTGATCAAGAGAAACTGATTCAATAGATTTGCCACCGCTTTTTCTTGGTTCAAACTATTTATCGGCCCGTTCGTCTAGTGGTTAGGACTCCAGGTTTTCATCCTGGCAACAGGAGTTCGATTCTCCTACGGGCTACAAGTAAGGCTCGGCTATGGCCAAGCCTTACTTATATTTAAATTTTATCATGTTTGTTCCTTTACACCCTGCCATTGTTCATTTTCCAATCGCATTAATAACCGCAGCGCTAATACTGCACGGAATACAATTATGGAAGCCCAACTGGTTAAGCAGAGTTGTGGGGCTGTGGCTCATGGGGTTAGCTACGATTTCTGCAATAGCAGCGGTCTTAACCGGGCAAAAAGAAGCCGCGAAAGCTGGCGAAATCGGTTACCCGACTGAAACACTAATTCTGATAGAACGGCATGAAACTTTCGGTAATATTGTTGTCTGGGGTTCAATATTATTTTTTATTGGCTGGGTTTACTTTTTTTTTAAGTACAAGAATGACATCCAGCTCGATAGATTGGCACTGGCCTTTCTATTACTACTATTTATGATCGTTACTGTATCAGCGTATACAGGCGGGCAATTGGTTTATATCCACGGGGTCGGCACACCGTAGATTAATCACTATTTAGATATGCTGAAATCCCTCAGTATTTCATGGCCGTGACCAACCACGGATACTTTAGAATATATTTTTTTTATCATTCCATTTTCATCAATCAAGAAAGTCTTACGCATGGGAAAAAAGGTACCCGCAGCTCCATAAAGCTTGGAAATGGATTTATCAGAATCTGAAAGCAAATTAAAGGGTAAATTATATTTTTTAATAAAACCCTGATGAGCTTCTGCACTATCATAACTGATCCCAAATACTACAATATCTTGATTTATAAAATCATCATAGGCGTCACGTATGCCGCAAGCTTCCTTGGTGCAGCCGGGAGTATCATCTTTAGGATAGAAATAAATGACGATCTTTTTGCCCCGGTAAGATGATAATGTATGTTCAGTTCCGTCTTGGTCTTGCAGAGTAAAATTGGGTGCTGCTTGCCCCTCTACCAGGTTCACTTCATCACTAAATAGCGAACAGCTAGACATGATGATGGTGAAGATGATTATTTTTGATAGTATTTGTGCCATATCGATTAAAATTACAATTAATTGATTAACTCCTGAAGTTAAAAAAGGCTTCCTATTAATATTCTAGGCAAGGATTTTGATTATTTCAATGGAATCGATTGCATCCTGTATCAAATTGTCCACAACAAGGTTTTCTTCCTCAGCTTCAATAAATTGCTTTTTTGCTTTTGTCGCTGGATGCTTAGGTAAGAATAGGGAACAGCAATCCTGATCAGGTAAAATTGAAATATCATAGGTACCATATTCCTTCGCTAAATTTATTATTTCCTGTTTATCTAATCCAATCAACGGGCGCAGGATCGGCATTGAACTAACCGCTTCGATGACGGCAATATTATCTAGTGTTTGTGAAGCAACCTGACCAAGAGATTCACCGGTAACTAATGCACGGGCCTTTTCTTTGCGGGCGATTATCTCTGCGATACGGAACATAAACCTACGGTAAAGGATTATTCTGTATTTTTCCTTGGTCTTTACCAGTATCTCTTTCTGAATTGGTGTCAGCGCTATCAGATACAGGTGGATCCTTGATTGGTAATGAGATAAAACCGTAGTTATTTGTTTCACTTTTTCAATGGATTCTTCCGTTGTCAGTGGTATTGAATGAAAGTGGACAAATGTAACTGCCGCTCCACGTTTCATAGCCAAAATAGAGGCAACTGGAGAATCGATCCCTCCAGAAAGTAATCCCACAACCTTCCCATTTGCACCTGTTGGCAGGCCGCCTGGTCCAGGTATCTTTTCCGTAAAAATATATACTGCACCCTGAACAATATCGATATAACAGGTGATGTCTGGATCCTTCAGTTGTACGGTTTTATCCATCTTGCTCAAGATGAAGGCGCCTACATCCTCATTAACCTGCTGAGCAGTGAAAAGAAATTGCTGATCAGGTCTCCTTGTTTTTATCTTAAATGTATCAAATACTTTATCCTGTAAAGCCGCCAAAGCCATTTCCCGGATACCTTTGATTTCCTGTGCAACATATTTGGCAAAAGCGAAATAAGCTAACCCAAATGTACTGGATAGTGCCTGGGTAATTTCTTCCTGGTTTTTTATCGGGTTATCGTCAAGTTCAATCATGATTCGCCCATATAGTCTTCGCACGGTGAATTTTTTATTAGGGATAGTTCTATTTAAGGCAGCTTTAATATTTTGCCTAAGCCAGTTTTCAAAAAATCGGCGGTTGCCAAGTTTCAAACCTACCTCGGCATAATGACATAGTATCGTATCAAATTCCATTTAATAATTTATATTGATTTACCGATTGAATATTTCCCATCTATAAAGATGACAATTTAAATAGGATTGTAGGATTATGGGTTGGTGAAGCGATAAATATTCTATTTATATTTACCGGTAATAAATCATGGTAAACAAGGATAAACCCAGAAAGATCAATGAGTTCAATGCCAAAACAATGGTCGGTCATATTGGCATTGAAATTATGGAAGCAGGAAAAGATTTTGTAAGCGGACGAATGCCGGTGGATGACCGGACAAAGCAGCCTTATGGGCTTTTGCATGGTGGCGCATCGGTTGCTTTTGCTGAATCTCTAGGCAGCCTTGCGGGAAGTTTCCACATAGATTGGGAAAAAGAAGCAGTAGTAGGAATCGAAATCAATGCCAACCATCTCAAAAGTGTTCATTCAGGCTGGGTATACGGTAGAGCAACCCCCGTGAAGATCGGCAAACGAATCCAAGTCTGGAATATTAATATCACCAATGAAGACAAAGAAGCCGTTTGTATTAGCCGTTTAACGCTGGCCGTGGTAAAATCAAAGAATTATAATAAATCATTTACAAAGGAATATTTATGAATGATATGAATGACGAAATAAAAAGTATTATAACCTGCGATTTAGATGGAAAAATTGAAACACTGAGTGAAGGAGCGCAAAAACTATTTGGGTATACTGAAGATGAGATGATTGGTAAAGGACGAGTCAGCGATTTTAGCCCTGGGCAAATAGTACTCGGACATGTGGTCAATTGGTTAAATGAATCTGTAGAAAAAGGTGTTTGGGAAGGTGATACCGTATTTCTGCATAAAGATGGTCACGAAATCCCTTGTCAAATAAAGATTACGCCAACCAAAGGTAAAGAAGGAGAACACATTGGCTATTGTGGAGTGACAACTCCCTTAGAAAACAAAACGCCCGATGAAGTTCGTCCTAATATTGGATTAATGACAAAGATATTCACCTGGCTGGTCATTATGCGCCTGCCATTTCTAACAGCAACATTTGTTCCCTTACTGGTTGGCGCAGCAGTGGCAAACTTTTTGGGCTATGATGTTAGCTGGGGGTGGCTTGGATTAACGGTTCTAGGCGGATCTCTACTCCACATTGGAACCAATACCGCAAACGATTATTTTGATCACACCAGCGGTACGGATGAAGCTAATTACAACTACATGGTCCCTTACTCTGGTGGTAGCCGCAGCATCCAAATGGGCCTCATTTCTTCTAGGGGTATGCTTATTGTATCTTTAGTTGCGTTTGCCTTAAGTGCTGTAGTTGGGATTCCGCTGATCATAAAAGCAGGTTATCCAGTATTGTGGCTTGGCCTTATTGGTTTTATATCCGGGTTTTTCTACACTGCACCGCCATTCCGATTTGCTTCTCGCAAAGGCTTAGGTGAATTACTTATTGGGTTAAATTTTGGCCCGTTAATGGTTGTTGGCAGCGCATTAGTTCAAACCGGTCAAATTCTGCCTGAAGCATTACTGGCAGGCATACCGATCGGGTTTTTAGTAGCTGCTATTGTATATATGAATGAATTTCCAGACCATGATGGTGATAAATCCACCGGCAAGGATACGCTTATTGTAGTCTTTGGCCCTGAAAAAGCCAGACTCGGCTATGTGTTCTTGGTGGTAGGCGCATTTGTCAGTATTATAGTGATGGCGCTAAATGGGACCTTTCCAAAGCTATCGCTGATTGCGCTCCCCGCAGCTTACTTTGGTATTCGAGCTATTCAGACCCTGTACAAATATTATAATGATCGACTGTTGATCCCTGCAAATTCCGGCACGATCAATATGCACCTGGTAGCAGGATTACTTTTCTGTATTGGTATCTGGCTCGGTTGATTAGCTAATATTAAAATAAATAAGGATATATAAGATAGAGTTTCCTGTATCTATTGTAGGTACATGATTTTTCGTGTTTGCTGGTAGCTAGGTGTCACCAGCTGTATAAAATAAACGCCCGTTGGAAATTCAGTTGCATTCCATCGTAAATCATGAAACCCGGGTGTAAATGTAGCTGCGGCGAGATTGTCGACTGTTTCACCCAGGATATTGTAAACAGATATCTGTGTGAATTCTTCATCTTGTAATGCAAAATTAATGGTAACAGCCGGATTAAAGGGATTGGGATAGCACTTTTGAATCCCGGGTTTATCTGGAACAATTATCTCATCCAAGGATAGAGTAGTTAATTCAGATAGCGCGCTATTTAACACAGCCAGAAAATCATTGCCAAAAGGTGGCATTATATAACCTCTGGCAGTATAAATGACCTCCATTCTATGATTAATCAGCACATGATGAGGGACAGTGCCGCTGGTAAACATATTCCTGATATCGGACTGACTATCATCTATTATAGGGTATTTAACACCGTATGATTGTTTCCAATTCTTACATTCTACTGTTTCTCTCCAGCCATTACCCACACCAATCGTAGCTAACCCTTCATTTGTAAATTGTTCTGTGATTGATTGAGTATAAGCAGCCTCCAATTGACAACTGCGACTGGTAGAATTAAAAAATACTAACCATATCACATGATAATTCCCGCCATTTTCTATACCATTATAATCATTGAGTGAAATGGTTAGATTCCCATCCGGACACAATGATCCTGAAAAATCAGATACAGAATCCCCCACCTTGTAGATTTGGGCAGCCAAGGTCGATATTACCAGAGAAATTGCTATTGCGATATTCTTCAAAACGTCTATTTTTCTTAGGAAATTACTCTAAGAATATAATCTTACACTAAATTTGTATTGGAAAAAACTATTTTTTCATTGACTAGGTGGAACTAAATCTCTAACCGAACCGATAATGTTGGTGTCAAACCAAGCATCACTATATCCGTAGTAATAAATGGGTCAGCAGTGAGATTATAGGATCTGTGACTGATATTCCGTCGATTTAACAAATTAAATATTGATATACCAATATCCCAATTTTTGGCTAATAATCGAAGCGACCTTGTCAGGCTCATATCAATACGATGTACTGTTGGCAAACGTTTACTATTTCTCGTTCCAACATCTGCGACAAGGGTATAATTTGCATTTTCATTTTCCCGTATCATCAGGTTATTTTTTGGGGTATAGACACGCCCAGATGAAATAAGACCAGTTACAGCCATGTTCCATGGTCCTAATGACCAAATTATTGCTGATTTTAGTTCATGGGTTCTATCATGATCAGCAAGGAAGGTTTTTCCGCCATTCAAACTGTCAAATTTGCATTCTACAATTCCATAATTATAAGCCGCCCAACCGCGTAAATAGCCATCCTTTTTACGTACTAATAATTCTAATCCCTTTGCTATCATACTGCCTTTAAATACTAAAGAATTGGTTTCCTCTATGTAATTATCGACTGGAAAAACCAGCTGTGAAAAATCAGTAATATTATCCATGACTTTGTTATAAATGTCTAATCCGATAAGTATATGTGGTGTATCATATTCAATACCCAAGCTTATTTGCTGCACATCCATAGGATCTGCAGCATCATTAGGCAGTAACCATACAAATTTGCTTCCATTAGTAATCAAATCGTTACTAAACCTATTCAGGAATTGGTGTGCCGTACCGGTTGATGCTTTAAAGAATAATTCATCTGTAAAACGATAAAATACTGATAGTCTTGGGTTAAAATAATTTACGCTACTTTTGCTGAACTTAGATGTGCGCAGGCCCAATAAGAGCTCTAAACCTGGGGATAAAGCCCATCTGTCTTGAAAATAACTTTCGAAAAGATTACCATTAATTTTCTGATCAATTATAATGACTGAATCACCTAATAGTACAGAATAATTTGTTTTATATTTCGTTGTAGAGACCCCGACTTCCAAATCGTGTCTTGGGCCAATATTCCAGTTTACATTCATTCGTGCGGTTTGATCTTCGATTTGATTATTATCCTGGGAAAGGTAAGCAGGAGTTTCATCAGTATCGATGATCCAGTAACTATCTAGGTCATGGTTGCTAAAGTATTTTGTCGTTGCCATAAAAAGTTTGGTTTTTGTTGTACGAGACCAGCGACGTACCCAATTAGCCCCCGCCCCTATATTCCCCCATTTTGTTTGTTCATTAACCATAACTTGTTCAATCCCAACAGAATCTGATTCAAAATCGAAATTCTTCTCTTCGCCCAAATAATCCTTGCCCTCATAAAATGAAATTGAAACAATGTCTCTGTCGTTAGGCAAAAAGGTGAACTTCCCATTAATATCATAAAAGTAGAAATTGGGTAGATATTCTGACTCATATGAAATGGTGTCAGATGGTAATTCAGCACCAATATTTAATCCTGAACCTGAAGTAAGAAAACCATAAATATTATCATAGAGTTTTGTTTGATATTGATCAGTAAATGATCGGCGGGCTGATAAAATGAAACTGCTGCGTTTTGATAACGGCTGTTCATAAGTAATTCCGGCACTAAGCATATTTGTGAAAAGGTCTAATTTCTGGAGTTTTGTACTTCCTGATTTTCCAGTTATATCAATAATACTGGCAACACGGCCACCATATTTCGCTGGAAAGCCCCCCTTATATACCTGAACATCTTTAACTATATTAGAGTTAATTGCGCTGAAGAAACCGAAAAAATGATCAACCTGGTAAATGGACATACCATCGAGAATAATTTGATTTTGATCCGGTGTTCCGCCACGGACATATAAACCAGCAAACCCGGTATTGCCCATTTGAATTCCAGGCAATAACTGCAATGATCGAAATATATCCGTCTCACCGATGTTTGGTAGACTTGCTATGTGGCGCGGTGAGAATGCTAATTGTCCTGTACCTGATGACCGTTGCAAGAATTCCAGCTGTTCTCCATATATGTTCACTGTTTCCGCCCCAAGTATTTTCGGAAACAGTTCAATCCTGACAATGTCAAGTCTATTGGCATTTACAAACTCTGTTGGGTCATAACCGATATAAGATATTATTAATGTATCAACTTGTTGTACGGTACTAGTCAGCGTGAAAAAACCATATTGATCGCTAATTGTGCCACGGTAGGTGTTCTTTACCAGTATATTCGCATGCGGGACAAACTCACCGGTATTTCCGTCCAAAATATAACCGCTGATTGATCGATCAGAGTCTTGATTTTTACGTACAATAACGTACTGGAATTGATTTCTTTTCCATTCAAGATCACTATTTTCTAAAAGCACACTTATGGCCTTTTCTGGAGAACAATTATTGCATGATCCGCTAGTATAAACTTCACTGACTATTTGATCTCTGTAAACTATATTTAATTCATATGTATGTACGAGCGTGTCAAGCGCAAACTTTAAGGGTATATCTTGATAATTATACTGGATATTGGAATTTTGACTATGGGTAGGTGATACAGAAAGGAATAGCAGTGCTATTCCTGAAGAGAAAAACTTTTTAGTAGAAGATGTAGGTTTCCTTTTCAAATCTATAAGACCGCTTGGACAAGATGGCTAGCGTTGTCAATACGCCATCCAAATCTACTGCATTGATCACACCTGTGATAGAAATATCATGTAATTGATCACTGGCAAGTTCAATATTTACATCAAATTTACGCTCAATTTTAGCACATACGATCTCAAGATTTGTCTTGTTAAGTATCAGTTTGTCATGTATCCAGCCTGGATACTCTGGATGCGGTAACGGCTGGGGGGCAGGATCGTTGGTGTTTGCATAATGGCCCGCTTTTACTATCACTTTATCAGGTTTAAGTTTGTCTTGCTTGGGCATAAAAGAGATTGCCCCTTCGTTCACTACAACTTCTACCTTTTTGTTTCTGGTTAGGACATTGAATTTTGTACCTAAAACAGTAACTGTACCATATTGTGTATTCACCGTAAATGGGTAATACCCCTTTACAACCTGGAAGTACCCTTCACCACTTAGGTTAACAATGCGGGATTCAGAATTAAAATTTCTTTTATATTTTAGTGAACTTTCAGAATTCAATCTAACGCTTGTACCATCTGTCAAATTAATTTCAACCTGGCCACCGCGCTTTGCGGAAACAGTAATATGGGTAGCCAAATCATAAATTTTAGGACCCGTTAAGAGCGCAATGATTATTAATGTAAAGGCATAAGCCAAACGTGGTTTTATGGGAATATAGTTTTTACGATTCTGAACTCGAGCAGGCACTGGATCTTTTATATCCAAGAGCTGTTCCAAGCGCATCCAAGCATCCGCAGTACTGGGACCAGTCGACGTATTTTCCTGTTTACTAGCTTCCCAGATTCTTTTCAAGTCATTTGGTAGTTTTTTATCGAATGAACTCAATTTCTATCTCTAATTAAATTGGATTGAATAGTTTTTTCCATTTACATGAGTATAACGGTCTAATTGCACATATTACTTACAAATAATCCTTGAGTTTAACGCGCAAAATTTTCAGCGCACGATAAAGCTGATTTTCAACAGTTCTACGGGACAAAGCTAATGTATCAGCTATATCCTGATTGGCCAAGCCATTTACTCGACTGAGGATAAATATTTCTCTGCATTTTTCTGGTAAATGTTCATTTACCACGTTTTGAATTTCAGACTGTAATAATTCTGTATCATGGCGGACAGCGGGATTATCAAGTTGAGATGGAGTAGGTTCAGGAATTGTATCTTTGTGGCGGATCTTCACATTTTCATGACGAAAGAAATCCAGACAAAGATTATTGCTTATTTTAGCAATATAGGAAAAAAAGGATTCCTTTGGTCTTAGGGAAGTTTTATGCTTCCAAACCCGTAGAAATGTATCCTGAACGATATCATCAGCTATTACTTCATCTTTTACACGGTAGAATACGAAATTAAATAACGATTGGTGATATTTTATAAACAGGTCTCTAAACGCATCTCTATCAGATCTTCTTAACCGGGTGAGCAATTCTTGATCTTTTTCTGCCATACTTATGAATTGTTATTAGAATATACATGAATTTACAATGACAGGAATCAAGATATAATTGCCCAGCTATACGTGTCATGGAAAAACGGTACATAATGAATCCTTGTTGATCTTTAAGGCTGGTTCGTGTTACCAACCCAATTTGCTCCGGAGGAGGGACTCGAACCCCCGACCTGGTGGTTAACAGCCACTCGCTCTACCAACTGAGCTACTCCGGAATAGGTGATTTAGCAATATAAACGCGGCAAATTTAGATTAATTTAAACTTCGGTCAAATTGCTACATTTCCTTTTCTGCAATTAAAGACTTGCCTTCATCAAAAAGGCCATGATCCATGTGATCCCTGTTTATATATACAACGCCTTCTTCATCGTGCGGCTCACCGTATTCTGAATGGATGGACTTTAAGCCTCCCAACCATTTACGTTTATCGGATAGGTATACAAGATCACCGACTTCAGCTGCCATTCGCGAAAGATCATTTTTAGAAAACAATACTTTATCAAAATCATTATCCAGTAATTTAAACTTCACTTCTATTTTTTCACCCAATTGTTCATTTGGGGTTGAACCTTTAAATGAAGCTTTCGCAGCAGCAATGGACCAAACGGTAAGACCATTTGTAGCTAATTCTTCATCATAGTGTCCGAAATAGGTAACGATCAATGGTACAAACAAGATAACAATAACTGGATAGAATAATTCAAAGGTAGTTATACCAAAAACCAGCAGGAAAAAAGCTATTGTGGCGGATGTAGTTATCAGCATCATAACCGGTTGTCCCTTATTGGTATTTCTTACCCAAGTAATAAACCGGTTTTGCAGACTGGATGTGTAGGTTACAAAAAGGCCAACACCTACACATACAACCAGATTGTATAATGCCCGAATATAAGAATAAGGTCGGTTAGGATTCATTTCAATACCATGATCAAATGGAGAAATAAACATCTCTGGATATCTGGCCCCAATAATCATAAGTACCACACCACCCAAGAAAGTAGTGATAACACCTGCTGGCGAAAATTTCTTCCAGAACACACCCATAAATATCGCCACAACCAGTGGTGGTGTGAGAGTTGAGTGGAAATACCCATGTGCTTCATATACCGTTGGAAATTGAACAAAAGCAAACACGGATAAAACACCTGCTGCAGTGATCGCAATCGATGTTAATCTAGCAGCAAAAAGTTCAGCTTTATCTCTTGCCTTACTGTCACTATGACTTTTTCGAAAGTATTTCATTAATGGACGATAGACATCATTTATAAATATAGCTGCAGTGGCATTAATTAGTGTGTCCACTGTAGACATCAATGCTGCTGTAAGTGCCGCCATGACAAATCCAAATACGCCTGGACTTGTAACGATACTAGCTACAACAACAAAAATTTCGTCAGGACTCGTGTTGGGGCTTATAATATCGGGACTGAGAGTAGATATTGCCTTCCCTAACCAACCGGCGTTTCCTACAACAACAGCCGATAATGGTAATACAAATAAGATATTTATGGCTGCTGCTTTGCGACCTTCGTTCACATTTTTGCAGGCCATAAATCTCATCAGTAATCCTTGATTCATAAAAAGAAACCCAACCGATCCAGCCACAGCATCCTGCCAGAATATCCCGACAAAATTAAAACTGGATGGCTCATTAAAATTCGCGAGTGGTAACTTCCATGTAGTAGGTAATAGATCCCAAAATGCCTGACCACCCCCCACATATGCGATACCAATAGCAAATAACATAAAACCTGCAAATATCAGAATAAATCCCTGCAGAAGATCTGTGAAAATCACTGCAGTCTGACCTCCAAATGTAATGTAAACACCCGTAATAACAGCTATCACAACAATAGCGCGCATCAGTGAAACATCCATTGTAATTCCAAATATATGGAATGCCTCTGGTAGCATTGGGATAACAGCTTTGCCCAGCGTTAAAAACCCAATACCAATATATCCGATCATATAGAGTAGGAGTAGTACAGTAGCTAGAAATCTTGCTGATGGGTTAAATCTTTTTTCAAAATATTCAGGAATTGACCGCACCTTAGAATAGACAATGATCGGTAACCAGCCAAACATGAAAAAAGGGACGAAGAACCAATCGTTCAGGTACGTCATAGATGAACTGAACCCATGCTCAAACCCTTTGGCGGAATATTTTACAAAACTATGGCTGCCTACACCTGTGGCTACTATGGACATAGTGATAAGCCACCAGCTAAACCGCCGACCGCCAAAAAAGAAATCAGACGTGTCTTTTGTATACCGGCCAAAATAGGTACCAAACAGCATAATAGTCAGAAAATAAACGACCATTACAATCCAGTCTGTAGAGGTTCCAATATTATGGAAAGTTTCCATGGTCTATCGCAAAGCAAAGATAGTTAATAAACCATGAATTGCCATAAACCAGGCATAGCCAAAAAAGAAAATTTTCATCCACATACGATGATGGGGTTTTTTTAAATCAATTGCACCAGTACGCCAAACAATATAAACACCAGAAAAAAAGAATATTCCGCCTATACCATAAAGGTATATGTATGGTAACCAGGAATGAGAAAAATACTCCATTATCTATTTTTCATGAGCAGATCAAAGGGCGGTTTCAACTCATCGTAGGTTTCCTGTAAACCCTGCACCTGCACTTTCGTCTTACCAACTATAGGCATAAAGTTTGTATCTCCGATCCACCTGGGTACTACATGAAAATGAATATGATCAACAATACCTGCGCCACCAGCGACACCGATATTGGAGCCAAAATTGAATCCTTCAGCATTAACATTGTCTTTCATGATTTCCATGGCACCATTTGCGAACCACATTATTTCGTTTAGCGTTTCCTGATCCAGCATATTTGTGGTATCTACATGGTTAAAGGGAGCTATCATCAAGTGGGCATTATTGTAAGGATATAGATTCATCAATACAAAAGAATGATGCCCTTTAGCAAGAATCAATGATTCTCTGTCATCCTCACCTTTTTGTTTTTTACAAAAAATACAACCTTTTTCCTTATCCCCTCTGATATATTCCATTCGCCATGGTGCCCAAAGACGATCCATCATTAATTTTCATCATTATCGGCTTGAGACTTTGCAATAAATCGTTTCTGCAGTTCTTGGGGTAGGTATTCATAATGACTAAAGCTTTCAGAGTGGATGCCTCGTCCACCAGTCAATGAGCGAATTGTTGTGGAATAATGATATAATTCTGATTGCGGTATTTGAGCCTTTATAACTTGGAAACTTCCTTCCGTGTCCATACCCATAATTTTCCCTCTACGGCTTGATACATCTCCCATGATATCACCCATGAAATCTTCAGGTATACGGATCTCTACATCCATTATTGGCTCAAGAAGACAGGGTTGCGCTCCGTTGAAGGCTTCTTTAAAGGCTCCTTTCCCAGCAATTTGAAAGGCAATGTCCTTAGAGTCAACTGGATGCTGTTTACCATCATAAAATTCTACTTTTAAATCCACGACTCGGTAACCAGCTAGAATACCATCAACGCAAGCAGCATTTACTCCTTTTTCCACTGAAGGAACAAATACACGATCCACATTCTGCCCAACAAGGGATGAAATGAATTCTACTCCTTCGCCCCGTTCTTTGGGTTCAATTCGCATCCAAACTTCTGCAAATTGTCCTGCACCTCCAGATTGTTTCTTATGTCGATACTTTGATACACCTTTTCCTCTGATTGTTTCTCTAAATGGAATGCGCGGTTTAAATGTATTTACATTAAGGTTAAACCTACGCTGTAGTCGCTGGATGGAAACTTGCAAATGTAGTTCACCTTGCCCCGATATAACCGTTTGATGCAATTCGGAATCAACGTGATAAACAAAAGTAGGATCTTCTTCGTGAAGGGTAGAGAGACCAACAGCTAATTTCTCTTCATCACCTTTGGCCTTTGGGGTAATGCCCATATGAATGTTAGACTTTGGCAATGCTACACCATCCAATACCACTCGAAATTTCTGTGAGGAAAGTGTATTGCCAGTATGCGTGTGTTTTAATTTTACAACGGCCCCAATATCGCCAGCATTCAAGTTATTAACACTAATACGATTCTTTCCGTTCAGCAAAAACATCTGGCCAAAACGTTCCGATTTACTCCTGGATGTATTCAGTATATCCATCCCCGCAAAAACACTGCCAGAATAAACACGGAAAAAAGATAAATCACCGACGTGCGCTTCACTGATGGTTTTAAAGACATATACTACTGGTTCTTTACCATCTAACGCGACCGATATTTCTTCATCGGAATTAGATTCTTTCGCAACTACAGTTCCTCGATCAACTGGTGAAGAACCGTATTTAGATATGAATGTCATCAATCTAGAGACACCTACATTGACAGCAGACGAAGTGCAAAATAATGGTATGAAACTTTGATTCTGAATAGCTTGATGAATTCCGCTGCGCATTTCTTCTTCCGATAGATTTCCTTGTTCAAAAAACTTCTCCAGAAGAGTGTCATCCGATTCAGCAACATATTCGATCAATTCTTGATGCAGTTCCTCTACACGATTCTGCCATTTTTCAGGCAAATCAGATTCCGTGTATTTCCCGCTACCGTCCGTCTGGTAGGTTATTAATTCGCTCCGTAATACATCTACTATTTGATTGAATCCCGGACCAGCATTTACAGGCAACTGCATAGGAAATACATTTTTTCCAAAATGATCTTTTGTCTGTTGGACAATTTCATCAAATTTTGAGTGTTCCCGATCCAAGCCATTAACGACCAAAACCTTTGGAATATTATTTTTTGTGGCATACGACCACACTTGTTCTGATCCTACTTCAACACCATTCGCGGCATGCAGTAGAACGACAGCCATATCTACCACAGCAAGCGAACTAATTGCTTCACCGATGAAGTCTAAATAGCCAGGTGTATCGATAATGTTGAACTTCTTATCCATCCACTCTAGATGTAACGGTGATGAATGAATTGATATTTGTCGTTCATGTTCATCATGATGATAATCTGATATAGTATTTTGGGCCTCAATTGATCCCATACGGTTGATTTCTCCGGCGCAAGAAAGCATTGCTTCACAAAGTACTGTTTTACCAGATGCACCATGTCCTACAACCGCAAAATTTCTTATGTCCCCTGACGTAAATTCTTTCATTGTTTCCTCGGATTAATGTTTTAAAAAAGAGTAAGAATTGTAATTTAACTGACTTTTCAAATCAAGTGATTTCAGGAATTATTAATATTAATCTATTCGCTTTGAGAACTCTCAATATATAATCGTAATACAGGGACTAAATACACATCTGCCAGGTTTATTTTACCAAATTCCCTTCCTAGTACTTTTAAGCGCTGTTCCAGCGGTTTTTGTTTATTTACCACAATAAAATTTTCCTCTCTTACCAAACATGATCCACCAGAAAAATCACCTTTATCTTGTACAAGTTTGATGTTAAGCCTGTCCGCCAATTCTTCAAACATAACGATTAGTTCTTCAGGTCTTGAAGCCATTTCTATAATAAATTTTCTTTCTTATCATCCTTTAGATATTTTACCACATTTTTTACTTCTTCAACTTTATCCTTAGCAACAACGAGTGTAGCATCATCCGTTGTGATAACTACAACATTATCTAGACCAAGCAGAGCAATAAACTGCCCATTAGATTGTACAAAGTTATTTCTCCCTTCGATTATAAGTGCATCTCCGCGAATTGTATTCCCATCCTTGTTCTTCGGACTGATATCATGAATAATATTCCATGAACCTAGGTCACTCCATTCAAACTTGGCTTTGACAACAATAATATTCTTTGCTTTTTCCATAAGCCCGTAATCAATGGATTCTGGTGTGATTTTAGTCCAGATATCATCAAAACTAACACCCTTATCAATCCGTTTACCGATTTTATTAATTTGATTGTTTAACTCTGGCATGTGGCTTTTAATATTTTCCATGAAAGTAGCAATACTCCAGATAAAGATGCCTCCATTCCATAAGAAATCCTTACTTTTCAAAAACCTCTTGGCGAGATCCAAGTGTGGCTTCTCTGCAAATGCTTTTACACTGTAAGCATTCATGTGTTTCATTTCACTATCAGATTTATATTGTATATAACCATAAGCAATAGATGGAAACGTTGGCTGAATACCTATGGTCACCAGACTGTTATCCTTTTTGGCCAAAAACGAAGCAGTGTTTATCGCCTTCTCAAATTCTTTATATCCAACAATAAGATGATCAGCTGGAAAAACCCCCATAATACTATTCTTTTTCCGTTTAGCTATATGTAGTGCCGCCAAACCTATACAAGGGGCTGTATTTTTACCTTCTGGCTCTACAATAATATTTTCAGCAGGAACACCACTTACATGTTTTCTAATACTATCAGCCAAGTCGGCCCGCGTAACAATTAGAATATCCTCTACATTATGTAATTTTCGCAAACGGTCTATAGTCATCTGCAGCATTGATTTTTCGCTCAAAATATTGAGCATCTGTTTTGGTCTGCTTTTTCGGCTATACGGCCAGAACCTAGTACCGCTGCCACCGGCCATAATTACACAGTACATTTTCAATATAACTCCTGGATATTTAATGAAGGCATTTCAATATCCCAGTTAGTTCGTATTTCAATTGTATCTGGCATTACATAAAACCATTCTGCTGGTGTAAGAGGTTTTGCTGTACCCGTCGTATAAATTTTGTCATTATTTCTATCAGAAAAAAGAGTTAAAGTATATCTGCCCTCTCGAATCTGGTTAAATTCTAATCGTTCTTGTGAATTTACGAAAGATAGATTTTTCTGTTCCGGATTTTCAATAGAATGTAATACCGCCCTTAGAAGGGAGTCTATCTGCCCGGCGATCGGTATATAAAGACCTCCGTAACCCTGATAGTCTGTGGTTTTTATATTCACTGTTATTACGGAGTCTTGCAATGTTTTTTCCTTATTTTTTAATGTATCACTTGCATATATTTTTAAGGTATAATTTATTCTTGGTTCCCAATTATTTCGGGGTATAATGTTCACCCACATCGGATTAATATGAACTATTTTTTCACTAACGCTGATTGTGTCATTTTTGTACAATTCATACTCTAGCCCCCACTGGGGTATAGGTTCCGAAAATTTTAATTCTAGATATACTGTATCTTTATTAGTGGTTGGTGTAATCGTTACCGCTTTTTTAGGTTCAGTCAACTCTATATAGTTTTTTTCATCCTGCGGTACGGCCACAGAAACTGATGCTGAATCCAAAAATACAATATCATTAATAAATATATTTTCAATCTTAATCCTTATCTTATTTGAAATAGGGGATTTATCTGACCTAATTAAAATCAAAGAATTTGGATTTATAGGATCGTGAAAACTAACCGGTGATTCAGTTGTTCCATCATCATATCCAAGTATTACGGAATAATTTTCATACAAATCATTTAATGAACGACTGAAAACTATTGTGCCCCAATTATTAGCATTCCATTCCCCTCTTTGTAATCTTAACTGGGGTTGTTCTTTCTTTGTAATCATGTTTACATCAGTAATGGATTGGTCCTGGTCAAGCGCAATAATTTTCTGCCAAAAAAGTCCATACTGCATTCTGCGGGTATCCAGCGCTAATCCAGCCGCACTTCTATCCAAAGCTAATAGCAAATAATTTCCTGCAGATAAGAATTGAAAATTGTACTCCCCTTTATTTGAAACATCAGTGATATAATTTGGCCTCGTCTGGAAAATATTTTCCAGACTATCTTGCTGAATTATACGCCAAAGGTGCACTGACATTGGTCCCTCACTCCACACAACACCAGAGATTGCACCGTTATCAATTTTATCGCCAGTACTATAGGCTAGAAAAATTGCTTCAGCCATTTCCATGCCATGTTCATCTTTAATATTGCGACTCAGATTTATTACATAAGTCTGATCTTCTTCCAGATTATCTGGAAAATCAACTGTAAGATTTGTTCCACGGGTATTTATTAATATCTCACCTTCAACATTTGGGAAAACGCGAATTCCCTTTTCAATACTGGACTCATCTATAAACTCTGAAAATTCTAACCGGATCTGCTCACCTTTATATTGTAAGGTTTCGCTTGGTGGTTCTGCATAGACTAGTAACGGTGGTGTTATATCCTTTGGTCCACCACTAGGCGGTTTAATAACGGCACAGGATCCAATAAAAAATAGAACAATAATGGATACTAATCCACCGAAGAAAGGATACAATAAATTACGTACCCAACTCATATTGGCTGCAAATTTACAGGAATTTCCTCCTTATATGTCATATTCGTTTTAGAAATACGCGTAGTTATACACCATACTTGTACTCCAGCCTGATGGGCATTAACTAATGCTTTTCCAAATTTTGGATCACGTTTCCACATAGGTTGAAAGGAATTTGCATCAGATCGCTGCACCACAAAAAGAATCCCTGCTTGAAAACCAGCTTCAACCAAAGCCTGTAATGATTGCGCATGCCGTTTCCCTCTATCGGTCACTGCATCAGGAAATTCGGCAATTCCATTTTCAACATAAGTCGCTGATTTAACTTCCAAATAAAATGGGGCACCGAATTTGTCTTTCAATAAAAAGTCAAAACGATGATTTCCATGTACAACTTCTGGTTTTACTAATTCAAAATCCTTTAGGAACGATAATATCCTAAAATCAATACATTCTTTTACAAATTGATTGGGCAATGCAGAAACAAGTGAAACCAATTCCCCATTATACTTAGCGAGAATTGTACTATAATTTGTTTTCCTATGTTCGGATGCAATTGCTTTCCGTAAATATAATTCTCTCCCTGGTGTAAGTATTTCCCGCAAGCGACCAGGGTCGGGCAAATGGCTTATAACAGATTTATTGCCTACTTTAACTATTGTTACAAATCGATTAGGTCGCTCAATAAAACTACCCTTAATCAATGGTCCTCTAATTTCCATACCAGGAATTTCTATGTTTTTTTTCAATAAAACTAGAATACGAGACGATCGAATAATTCTATATTATTATGTAAATTTACGGAGTTAATTATCATGCCACTTGTACCTTCCTATATAAAAAATTTAGCCAGTTATAAACCCGGCTTACGGATGGATGATGTAAAGCGTGATAAGGGACTGGATCAAACAATTAAACTTGCTTCCAATGAAAATTCCATGGGCCCGGCGCCCCTGGCAATTGCAGCAATAGCATCCGCCATGCAAAAGGTTAATCGTTACCCTGATGCTACTGGAACGGCACTACGCACTAAACTAGCAAAAAATTTTGACGTTAAAATAGAAAATGTAATAATTGGTGCTGGGTCAGAAGGCATAATGTCCAATATTTTGAGAACTTTTTTATTGGGTGATGATGAAATTGTGGCTTCTGCCGATTCGTTTATTGGTTTCCGAGTTATGGCCAATGCAACTGGCCGTTCAATCCATTGGGTACCAATGAAAAATCATCACATTAATCTTGATGGCATTGTAGAAAAAATAAATGATTATACAAAGATCATTTACATTGCTAATCCTGATAATCCTATGGGCACCTATATAACAAAAGAAGAATTTGATAAATTTTACGCACATGTTCCGAAACGTGTTTTGGTTATTCTTGATGAAGCTTATTTTGAATTTGCAGCGCATATAGAAGAATATCCTGATTCAATGAAATATCGATATGATAATGTCATTACGCTGCGAACCTTTTCAAAAGCATATGGTCTTGCAGGATTAAGGATAGGCTATGGATTTTCGCACGAAACACTTATTAACAATTTGTTAAAAGTAAAAGTCCCCTTCGAACCATCCTATCTTGCCCAGGTTGCAGGCCGTGCTGCATTGGATGATAACGAATTCATGGAAAAAACAATTAAATTAAATATAAATGAAATGTCAAAAATTGAAAGTAGCATCGATGTTCTTGGTGTCACCCGTGTTCCCTCTGCTGCGAATTTTGTAACTACTTTCTGGGAATCAGAAGAAAAAGCAGAAAGCATAGCAGAAAAATTATTGGATAAAGGTATAATTGTCCGTCAATTAAAAGCGTTTGGTTGGCCGGAATACATTCGGATATCAATTGGTTTGGAACATGAAAATGACCAGTTTATTCAAACCTTGGCATCGATTATTTAATTATTTGAAATGAATAGTTATTCTATAAATGGTTTTGATCATTGTGAACTTTATGTGAGTAATGCCAAACAGGCAGCCCATTACTATCGCACTACCCTAGGGTTTTTACCAATCGCATATTCCGGATTAGAAACAGGATCTAGAGACCGCGTGAGTTACGTATTGAAGCAAAATCAAATTCGATTTATTTTAACGTCTCCCCTAGAAAATAATTCAGAAATTGGTACGCACATCTATACACATGGAGATGGCATTAAAGATGTATCATTTACTGTTGATAATGCAGAAGCAGCATGGAAGGAATCCACCACCCTTGGGGCTGAAAGTGTATTAAAGCCTAAATTATTAACTGATGATTGTGGTGAAGCCGTAATAGCTACCATCAAGGCATTTGGTGATACTACCCACACATTTGTTCAAAGAAATAATTATGAAGGTGTATTTCTTCCTGGATACATAGTTTTTGAGGAAGATGTGCTGGCTGAACCAACAGGTCTAGTACATATAGATCATGTTGTTGGAAACCAATCAGATGGCGAAATGCAGTCGGTTTGCAACTTTTATGAAAAGGTGTTTGGCTGGCACCGTTTCTGGACAGTGGATGATAAAGATATTACTACAGAATTCTCTGCATTACGGTCTATTGTAATGGCAAACGACAATGAAATAATTAAAATGCCTATTAACGAACCGGCCGATGGTTTAAATAAATCACAAATTCAAGAATTCATCGATTACTACAAAAGTGCGGGGATACAACATGTGGCAATGTCAACAAAGGATATAATTAAAACAGTCAGAAAACTACGGAACAATGGCGTAGAATTTCTCGATACACCAATAACCTATTATGAATCACTAACCGATAGAGTCGGTGAAATTAATGAAGACCTCGCTATGCTTGAAAAGCTTGGTATTCTGGTTGATAAAGATAATAATGGGTATATGCTGCAGATTTTTACAAAACCTGTTCAGGATCGACCCACACTTTTCTATGAAATTATTCAACGGAGAGGTTCCAATAGCTTTGGAAAAGGTAATTTTAAAGCGCTTTTTGAATCCATTGAACGCGAACAGGAAAAACGTGGTAATCTATAACAGCGCAATTGATAATAAATGAGAACAGCCGCTAATTTATGAAATTTGTTACATATACAAATATTGCTGGTGAAACGCCACGTTTTGGATTTAAACGTGACGACGAGATCGTTGATGTAATTCGGTCAGGCATATGGGTAAACGAAAACAATAAAGATGCGTCCTTCCTAACCGTTCCAACAACCCTAAAACTTGCTTTGGGTAATTGGGATATAAATTTCTCTAAATTGAAAAACCTTAATCAGGCTATTCCAGATACAGACTTGTCATCACTGGAAGTGGACGAAAAACCAATCGCAATAAAAGAAAGTGAAGCTAGTTTGTTACCACCTATTACTAATCCAGATACGTTTCGTGATTTTTATGCATTTGAGCAACATGTTAAGGCGGCACGGAAGTTGCGTGGACTAGAAATGCACCCAGACTGGTACAAACTACCCATCTTCTATTTTTCAAATCCGACGACTTTATATGGCCATGGCGAAATTGTGCCCTACCCGACCGGTACGGAAGAATTGGATTTTGAATTGGAATTTGCAATTATTATCGCCAACGGAGGGCGAGATATAAAAAAAGAAAATGCAAATAAAATGATCGCTGGTTATACAATCTTGAATGACTGGTCAGCACGAGATTTGCAGCGCGAAGAAATGCAACTGAATTTGGGGCCAGCAAAGGGTAAAGACTTTGCGAATAGTTTTGGTCCTTATATGGTAACACCAGATGAATTAACAGATGCTTGGGATAACAATAAGCTGCATTTACGAATGACTTGTCATGTTAATGGGAAACTCATTTCAGATGGTAATACAAATGACCTGTACCATTCTTTTCCCACCATGATCGAAAGAGCTAGTATGAATGTCGATTTACAACCGGGTGATTATATTGGATCAGGAACTGTCGGGACAGGTTGTATTCTTGAATTGAGACCCGAGTCAACCGGCGGCTGGCTCAAGAAAGGGGATGTAGTACGTTTAGAAATTGAACATATAGGTGTTTTGGAGAACACAATCGTATAATTCAAGATGCCATTCTATCAAAAAAGAGGTCAATTACCGGAAAAAAGGCATATCCAATTTCGTGATAAGGATGGAAATTTATATTATGAAGAGCTGATAAGCCGTGAAGGATTTAGTTCATTATATTCAAATGTCTACCATCTTAATCCGCCTACCGATATAACAAATATAGGAAAATTACATAAACTTATTAGGAAAGCGTGGATTGACACGCACCAGCATCACCACATTAGATCTTTTAACTTAGAATCCTCAGGTGATGCCATCAGTTCTCGAGTATTATTATTCTACAATAATAATGTTGAACTACACACTGCTCATGTTGAAGAGTCCATGGACAGTTTCTACCGTAATGGGCATCATGACGAAGTCATATTTATTCAAAATGGTATTGGCATGATGTATTCAAATTTTGGCAACCTTGAATTGAAAAAAGGTGACTATGTAGTAATTCCTCGCGGTGTGATCTGGCAAATGACTGTCCAAGAAACAATGCGACAATTCATAATTGAAACCAATGGTCCATTAGAAACTCCAACAAAATACCGTAATAGACATGGACAGCTATTAGAACATGCGCCGTACAGTGAACGTGACATCCGCATACCGGAATTTGTAGATTCGCAAGTGAATGGTCCCGTAACAGTAAATGTGAAATTGGTGAATGGTTATCAAACTTATGAGTACGCCAATCATCCCTGCGATATAGTTGGTTGGGATGGATATTATTTCCCCTGGGTAATCAATATCAATGATTTTATGCCAATAACAGGTAAGATCCATCAACCCCCACCAGTGCACCAGACCTTCCAGGCTCCCGGTTTAGTCATTTGTTCATTTGTCCCTAGATTATTTGATTATCATCCTGATGCTATTCCCGCACCTTATGCGCATAGTAATGTTGATTCTGACGAAATTCTATATTATGCAGAAGGTGAATTTATGAGCAGAAAAAGTATCGGAGAAGGATCGATCACTTTTCACCCTGCCGGTCTGCCCCATGGTCCCCAACCCGGTAAGATTGAAGAATCTATTGGTAAAAAGGAAACAAACGAGCTTGCGGTTATGGTAGATACATTTCAGCCCTTAACAATCACTACTGCCGCCAAAGTAGCAGATGATAAAGATTATTCTTTATCCTGGAATCAATGATTATTGACCCTGAGAATTCATCCTTCCAAGATAATCATAGAATTATGATTGGCTCAATACTGCCGCGACCAATTGCATTTGTTTCCACCCAATCCAAAGATGGAAACTACAATTTGGCACCGTTTTCCTATTTTAATGGTATATGTTCTAATCCTCCTTCAATCATGTTCGCACCTGGTCGCCGTGGATATGATGGTAAAACAAAAGATACACTGAATAATATTGAGTCCACCGGCGAATTTGTAGTCAATATTGTTTCAGAAGATTTCGCAGAACAGATGGTGGCTTGTGCCACTGATTTTGAACCAGAGATAAATGAATTCACCATTTCTGGCCTAACACCTGAAACATGTATGAAAATTTCACCACCCCGCGTACAGGAAGCGCGGATTAGTTATGAGTGTAAATTGAACCAAATCGTACCTGTTGGTAATGAAGAACCGGGGGGTGGATTTGTAGTAATTGGCACAGTTGTACTTTTTCACATTGATGATGAAGTATACGATGACGGACGTATCAATCTGGATAAATTAAATCCCGTCGGACGCCTGGCGGGACACACCTATTCCAGAACAAAAGATACGTTTGAAATAATAAGAAAAATAAAACCGGATTAGATCCAAACCATGTCTGAAGCACTTTCAGACCGGATTTACCAGGCTCAATGCATGGGTAATATTGAACCGATCGAATTCATGGTACCCTACCCTAATATTTATTCATTAATAGAGGGAGAAAATATCAAGTATGGCCATCGGGTTTTATTTACCGGTTATAACCTAACTAATAAAGATTTTCTTCGGCTGGTTCACCAAGGTGCAAATTGGTTAAGAGAAAATGGCCTACAGCCAAAAGAAAGGGTATTTATCCATGACTTAGAATATCCAATGGCCGAAATAATTGCTTTCAGTATTTGGGCATATGGCGCAACAGTTATTCTTGCAAGTATCACCTCGGGGGAAAAAGATTTAAACGGAATAAAACCTTCATTCGTAGTTAACGCAACTAATTGCCCATCTATAGAATCGCTGACAAACTATTCAACGGAATTCATGCCCACTTTCAGGCCTGCATTGCATCATGAAGCATTAATATATTGCGTTGCAGATAAAATAATTCAGCTTAGTCATTATAATCTTTTGGTAAATACGAATGGATTGCAAAAATACTTAGGTTTAAATAGAGATGATACATTCCTAGTAAAACTTCCGCCAGAATCAACAGCCTGGGCGGTGCTACAACTTCTATTACCTCTGTATGCGGCAGCCTCTATTACAAGTAATAATCCAAAAATAATTTTAGGGATGGAAGGCCAGTTTGACAATCCGGATTATATTGTTAAAATGGACTGGGCTGAAATTTCTAAAGAAAATAATATTATTTTTATTCTTCCAGAAAATACAGCTGTGTTATGTATCGGGGATAAGCCGATACACATGACAGCCATTGAAAAACGAAACAAAAAAATGAAGATTAATGGTCATTCTGTTATGATGGGTTATATGAACGAAAATAAAAATGAAGCTGTATTTCGCAATAACGGAATGATGATAAAAAGGATTTAATCTAAATGATCTTCGATGTATTGCAGCATTTTTGTTTGGATACTTATATATCCTAATCTCGTTTCGATATTTATAAAGCGTACACCCTTTCGAGCGATGAACCAGGATAGTGATCCATTGTCTTTTTTCCGCTGTATATCTTGTAAAACAACATTATAAGGAGATTTAGACAATAGATTATAATCATCTCGATTAGTACAAATAAAAAAATTATGGTGATGCGGATGCTCACTATTTTTCAGTGATACTTCTGTGCTAAAAGGGATTTCTTTATCTATAGAATAATCACGAAGATTATTATGTAAAGCAATTAATAATCCTCCATTTGGAGGTGTGATATTGTCAAAAAATTCTTCTTTATCATTAGCGATTAAATCGACTGTTTTATCAACGGCCGTTTTTGAAATTTTACCATTAAATTTAATCAAATTTTTCTCCGCTCCTGCTTTCGAGAAAATTCGATTTGGATCCATCACATAACCATTAATAAAAACTTCCCGCTCATTATTCTCGATAAGGAAGGCTGTGCCATAGTTATCTTTTAAATGACGTTTTAGTAGTATTGCAGCAGTTTTTTCATCACCATGAATCCATATAAAACGTCGATTAGATTCACCGTTTTTTATGACCTTGAACTGAATACCAGCTATATCAACATATTCCAGGGATAAATCATTACCAAAAATTTTGAAAGTAAATAAAAACCCGATGAAAATAATAAAATATTGATATTTCACTGTGCTCTATAATTAACAGGTTAAATATTACTTAATACCGCCTTTGATATCTGTATATCCTGCACTGCCACACCGGTCAGATCTGCTACTGTTAGCGCAGAACTCGTTGTCCTTCCTCGCCGATCCCCATTGATAATCTCACCCAGTTCTACGATAGAATCCATGGATACTATTTTGTTTTTTATTGCATGATGAATTTCGCCACGCACTTCGCACTGTGATCTGCTATCTGCAATAACCAAGTCCGCTTTAGATAAAACATTAGAATCAAGTTCTTGTTTATTGGGAGTATCAGAACCCATTGCAGTAATGTGAATTTTTCCTTTAATCTGATTCTTTATAATTAGTGGTTTTTCACTGGCAGTACAAGTAACAATCAAGTTACAGTTATCAGTTACTTGATCCAGTGCCATGGTTGTTTCAATAATAAATCCGGAATCGGCCATGCTGGTCCTATATTGATCCAGTGCTAATTTACTACGGCCCCATACAATTGCTCTTCGGCAATCCGTTACACTTTTCAGATATTCCAGTTGCATGCGAGCTTGTACACCTGTTCCAATTATTCCAATTGCTTGAATATTGTTTGGAGCAAGGTATTTTGCACAAATAGCACCGGCAACTG
>Ga0257111_1000015_pt1 | contig 65721 bp, 69 predicted proteins | sample LP_taG_6_FD_191567 | JGI IMG/M metagenome (GOLD analysis project Ga0257111, IMG submission 191567) | Marine microbial communities from Northeast Subartic Pacific Ocean, Canada - LP_J_2015_P26_500m | ecosystem: Environmental > Aquatic > Marine > Oceanic | place: Canada: Northeast Subartic Pacific...
TCTGAACCATATGCTGCAGTTGCAATTAGACAGCCACCACCTTCGGTAGATTCAGATTCAGTAGGTATTGTTTTTTCCTCTCCAACATTAATTGTAAAAATAGTTGTTTCTAGTGGAATTGGTTGAAACAAAATTCCCTCCATGTCAATGATTACCGTGTGTTCACCTGATTCTGTAAATTCTATAGGAATCTTTACTTCTCCAACTGAGGTATGCGTTAATGGTATTGGACCAAATATGTTCTCACCGTCTTTTACTACTTTAATCGTATAGTCAATGTGTTGCTGAATCTTATTTGACATTGGATTTATCCAACCTATGTACAATTTTGATATATTATCTGACTGTTTAACAACTGATAATCCAATTTTCAATGTTCCCTGTTCTGATGGCAATATTTGCTCATAATCTTCTGGAAGAAGAGGTGCAGCAGCAAATGCTGGACTCATTAAAAATGGTACAAACAATAATGCAAAAATAATTTTCATAATTCCAATGGAATGTCGTTGATAATAAAAACGATTATGATTCTATGATTAGATTTATCGAATCATTTAGTAGGGGTATTAGAGTAATTCTAGTATTGTATTATAAAATTTTGTTGTTGTCTCTAATTGCAATTATATCAATTCCATTCTTAGTTGATAATGCATTTGCTCATGGACTTGGTGGTGATGTTGCAGCACCTATAGGATTTGGAGATATGGAAGTTACAGTGTTTACACAACTTGATCCTTCTGATATCACTGTAGGTCAGATAGATTCTGCAAATCTTTCTGTGAGATTTTATGATACATTAACTAATATCAATCTTGATAAAGTTACATATCGTGTTGAATTGTGGCGTGCAGATGAACTCTTAGCACGAAGTTTGTTTTATGATAATGATGGTACATTAGACATTGAAATCAAACCAAAATTTGGTTGTAGTGCAGATAAGTTATGGAAATGTACACAATATTATGGTGAAATAGAAACAACAAGTGGCGGTTTGTTTGCACGAGGTGAGGGTAAACCAGTAATTAATGGACCAATTTTTGACAAAGGTGGACTTTATAATATTAGAGTAGATATCGAAGGAGCAACTAGCCCCAAGGTTATGGTTGCTGAACCATTAAGTTTTGAAACTTTTGTAAGTATTGCACAAGAACAAAACTTTTTCATCAAAACTGCATCAGCACAAGAGTTTCCCGTAATTGTAAAGACATACTATGATGAAGTTGAAAATTTTCAATATTCTAAATCATCACATGCAATTTCATTTAAAATGCCATTTGATTGGACTCCAGAATATGTAGAACAAGTTCAAGTTGTACATCAAGAGATACGTGTTCCAAAGTCATTTGATCCATACAGTGCTGAAACTTCTTTTGTAGGATATGTTGATGGGGTAAAAGTTGATCAAAGAGCATTACTAATTGATCCATATTCATCAGAGACTGAAAATATAGTTCACTTTTTGATTACAGGAAATGAATTAAAGCGAATTAATGATGAGTTAGGTCCAAGTCATCAAGCAAGTGGAGAAATGTTTTTTGAATTAATGCCAGAAGGTACAGTACAAAAAAATTCATTTAATGTAACTTTTGAAAATGGTTATACAGCATTTGTTGCTTGGGAAACAAAATATGGTGCAGGACAGGAGATTCCATTTGAATTTTCATTCTTTAATGCTGATGGAGAATTAGTAAAGGATACAATATACGCATATGCTCTAGTAGATCCTCAAGGAAAACAATTCAATGTTGTAACAGGTGATAATCCTGAAGAATTTGTTGGTGTCAAGGCACTTGAAGGAATATCTACAGAACCAATTTACATTCCAACTGAAGGAATGTACACACTTAATTTGACTCTAACAGGAGAAGGTTTTTTCAATTATGATACATATTATCCAGGACAGCAGATTTTTGAAGTAGGATCACCAGGAGTATCTACTTCCAGTTCAACTGTTCCAGTTTCTAATGAGGTTTCAATTCCTGCATGGGTAAAAAACAATGCTGGATGGTGGGCAGCAGGTGATATTGATGACAATGCATTTGCTAATGGAATTGAATACATGATCAAATTTGAGATAATACTAGTACCTATTACTGAAAGTAATGGAGAAAAACAAGACGCTGTAATTCCTGATTGGGTAAGAAACAATGCTGGATGGTGGGCAGCAGGTGATATTGATGACAATGCATTTGCTAATGGAATACAGTATTTGATTAAAGAAGGAATAATTTCTGTATAGAATTATTCTTAGAAACCATCTTTGTTAAGAATCAAACCTAACAATGCAGCTCTTGTAAACTTACCATATTCAGCTTGTTTGAAATATTTTGCATGCTTTGATGAGTCTACATCAGAAGAAATTTCATCTAATCGTGGTAATGGATGTAAGATAATTGCATCATCTTTCATCTTTTTAATTATATCTTGACCAATTACATAACTACCCTTTACTTTCATGTATTCTTCTTCATCAGGAAACCTTTCTTTCTGAATTCTTGTTACATATAGTACATCCAAATCTTCTATGTATTCATCAAGTTCTGTGGATTCTGTGTATGAAAGTTCTTTTTTAATATCATAAGTAGAATCAGAACGAATTTTTAACGATTCAGGTGATATCAAATGGACATCAACATCATAGTTCCCTAAACCATATAGTAATGAGTAAACAGTTCTTCCGTATTTTAGATCACCAATAATACCAATTTTTAATCCATCAATTGTTTTCTTTTCTTTTCGTATTGTGTATAGATCTTGTATTGCCTGAGTTGGATGTTCTTCTGTTCCACTACCACCATTAATCAATGGTTTTTCTGATATCTCGGCTGCATATCTACTTGAACCATCCAATGAATTTCTTAATACAATTACATCTGAGTATCCAGACATTATTTTTACAGTATCTGCTAAACTCTCACCTTTTTGTATTGATGATGATGTAGCATCTGCAATGCCATAAGAAGTTCCACCGATTAAAGCCATAGCAGCTTCAAAACTAAGACGAGTTCTTGTACTTGGTTCAAAAAATAGATAACCTAAAGCTTTACCTCTAGCAATTTCTCGTCTTTGAGATGGCTCCATTTCAATAATTTTATCTGTTGCAGAATAGATTGTTTCGAGTTGATCTTTATCAAGATCCTGAATCGATATTATATCCCTATTGAAAAAATTATTCATCCTTTATACAATTTATAGAGGCAGATATACAAACCATACTAATGGAACAGTCTGACCTAATTGTTAGGCGTATCAAAGATGGTACAGTTATAGATCATATTAACGAAGGTAAGGGTCTTCAAGTTCTTCAAGCCCTAGATATTGATGGACGAAGAGGAAATGTCATAACTATTGCCCTAAACATGCCAAGTGGTAAGCTGAAAAAGAAGGACATGATAAAAGTTGAAGGAAGATTTCTAGAAGATGATGATACAAACAAACTTGCAGTTATTGCACCATCATCGACTGTAAATATTATCAAAGATTACAAACTTGTCGAGAAAAGACGTGTTTCCTTACCAAATGAGATTGATAGAATTTTTAGATGTTCAAATCCTGAATGTGTTACAAACAGTAACGAACGTATAGAATCTATTATGGATGTAATAGATAAAGAAACTCTCGTACTAAAATGCAGATATTGTAGTAGATTATTAGATGTAAGCAAATTAAAATATTAAAATCAGAATTAATTTTTTTTCTTTTTTACTGAATTTGGTTGTTCAAACTGAAATTGTTCTTTGGTAAATTTACGTAAAGAACCAAATGGTTGGAATTTTCTTCCATTTCCACGATAAAACTTTGAAAAGAATTCAACATAGATCAGTCTTGCGCCTTGAATTCCTGGTTCAAAGACACCTATTATTGTATTAAATAAATGTCCTACAATTAGTATGAATGTACCAAGAATAATAAACGGTATTGAAATGTCTAGTGATTTTAGGAAAATAAAATCTATAGTATGTGCAAGTATTACAGAAGCTAACAGAATTCCAATTAATCTTGTGTATGAAAGTATGTGACTCACTATAGTTGGCAGTTCCATTAAAGCTCTTATTCCCTCACCAACAAACATTAATCCAATTCCACCAAACAGTAATCCAAAGTAAATGAATCCCATCGGGTTATCCATCGGGTTCATGCCTTCACCACGAATTATTGCTAGACCAAATGTAACAACACCCCAACCAAACAATAACCAACCCATTTTTCCAATGGCTTCACGTTTTTCACCTTCTCGTATTGCATTTAACATTCCAAAAATCAAACCCAATGATACCATACCGATTCCAATATATCCACTCCACAGTAAGAGTTGTCCAGCATTGTGAACAGGATCAAGAAATGCTTGTGAAGGTCTATTTAGTATCTCACCAGCTTCTGGAACCCATGTACCAGTAATTCCCACAGTTGCAAGAGCATCAAATACATATCCATTAAGATGAAAACCAAAGTGCAAATCAAATATTACGCCTATGATAATTCCAATAATACAACCAGGAATCATAGATTTTGCTAGTTTCAACATTTGCCTTTCTCTTAAAATTAAAAGCCCAAATTCTTTCAGCGCTTTTGGCATGATGTTGATTTTTGATTTATACTGAATACGTCTAATTACCCAAACGCAAACAAGAAGTATTACAAGACAATAACCAGTATCACCAATCATTAATCCATAAAAAACTGGAAAAACTAATGCAAAAATCAATGTAGGATCAAATTCATTACCTTTTGGAACTGAATAGAATCGTATGAAAGATTCAAACAACCTATACCATTTTGGATTATGAAATAATGTTGGTGGATGTTCATCTGTTTTCATTTTATATATTGAAGACCCATCATCAGATTTTTTCAATGTAGTTTCAATTTGTTCAATTTTTTTCTTTGGGGCCCATCCTTCCAATGCAAAGGCATCACTAGTTACACCCAAACTAGAAATTACTTCAAGTTTTTTATTTTCAATTTGTAGTTGTTCCTCAGCTATTACCAAGTTTGCATAGTGTTTTTCTGAGATTTTCTTTAGTTCATCATCTATATCTTTTAATTTTTGGTTTAGATCTTTCAAGTTAGATTGTTCGCAAGTTGTAATTTCTGTTGGTGTTCCATCTAGAGTTGGTACTGGTTCAATTTTGGCATTATGATGTTGGATGATATTTGCAAAATCTTGCTGTGAAATATTAGGAAAAACAGTAATAACAAAGTAAGATGTTTTTTTATCTTCTTTTGAATATAGAAAAATATCATTTTTATGTTCTGAAATAACTTTCTTAAACATTTCAAATTTCTTGGTTTCTATGCTACCAAAATAGGAATTTGTATTTTTTAATTGTAAAACATTAAGATTCTCAGGGAAAAAATTGAATTTTTCAACAAGTTTGATATTATTTTCTGTCTCTCTAATTTTTGTTAGAAATGATTCTTTTTCTTTTTCTAGTAATGCTACTTGCTCATCGATTTTAATTGAATCAGCAAACTCAAGAACCTTTTCTATTGATTCAAATACTTTGTTAGATTCAACATTTATCTCTGGAACAACTGTCAATAATGCTCTAATACGCAATAATTGATCAGAAATCTGTCTTGTTAATTCATTATCACGCTCATTTCTTAGATGTGATGACACGTCTTTTGATAGTGGTTCGATTTGCAAAACCTCAAGATCGTGTAAAACTGAAATAACAGTTTGTCTGTTTTTTCTTAAACCTACAATGGCTATTTTTTCCATTGAAACAGGTTTTAGAACCATTATTTCACACCTTTTAATAAAATATCAATTATTTTCTGATTGTTTTGTGCATGTGTTTTTGAGACAATGTTTTCAGCTTTTGTTTTGGCATCTTCAATGAACTTGTTTGTTTCATTATTAGCTACTTCTCTTGCTTTCTCAATACTAGTGTCTACTAGTTTTTCGCCTTTAGCTTTTGCATCTGTAATTGCAGTTTCTAAATCTAACTCTAATTTTTTAATTTTTATTTCAGATTCTTTTTTATAATTATCTATCTCTTTTTGTGTTTCATCTTCAACCTGTTTTATTTTTTTTATCGATTGCAGATATTGTTCTTGATTTTCTATCGTTACCACCCTCCTAGATACGTTTTAATTAAATATACACCTAAAACTACAGCAGCACCTACGTTAACCATCTTCATCATTCTTTTAATATAATAGAATTTTTTTTGTTCTGGATTTGCAAAATTATTCTGCAATGACAGATGCCTCCTTTTCTAATTGTTTTTCTCTTTCACCCATCTTACGTTTTACTGTTTTGAGCATTGTGAAGGTATCACGTTCCATTTCTTCTAATCTAAACGTGATAAATTTTACCGCAGCTTGCAATCCTGGAATGAAAACATTTTCGATTGCATTAGCTTTACGTTTTGTCTTATCAATTTCATAGAGGAGTTTTCGTAGTGTGGTTTCCTTTTCTGCAACGTCTAGTACAATTTTATGAATTTCTTGAAATGCCTTCATTGCTTCACTTATTGATACTGGAATTTCCAGTAAATATTCAGTAAGTGATTGTTCTCTTGTACCACCCTCTAATTTTGGAATACTAACACCCATTACATTTTTTGGTGTAATTAACAGTTTTTTTAGTTGAGGAATTTTCATTGCCTCATTTTCTAATCTCATTTCTCCATCAAGCATCTCAGCCATACGAATACTTTGATATCCCTTATCGAGTTGTATTTGTAATTCACCTCTTAGTCTAGAAGAGGCTTTGTTAATATTAAAAAATTCCAAGATTAGTGCTTGCCGTTTAAGTTTCAAAAGTTTTAATCCTTTTTCTGCAATTTTAATTCGTCTTTTTGCACGTAAATATTCAAGACGTGTTGGACGAATATCCCCACTAGATGGAATTTTAATTACCTCCTATCATGTGGTTTCTTCCACCATTGTGTATCTAATTTTGCATATTTTGAAATAAATTCTGGTTTAATTCTAGTTAGTTCATTTTCTGATAAGTCACTTAACAATTCCCATCCAATAGAAAGAGTTTGTTCAATAGGACGATTTTCATCAATTCCTTGATTTACAAATCTTTGTTCAAAGTTGTTTGCTACATCAAGGAATTTTCTATCTAAATCACTTAATGCTCCTTCACCAACAATTGCAGATAAGGCTCTTGCATCCTTTCCTTGTGCATATGCTGAATAAAGTTGGTCTGCAAGTTGTCTATGATCCTCTCTTGTTCGACCTTCACCAATTCCTTGATTCATTAAACGTGATAGACTTGTAAGAACATCAACTGGTGGCTGCACATTTGCTCTGTGTAATTCTCTACTCATTACTATCTGACCTTCAGTGATATAACCAGTAAGATCTGGAATTGGGTGAGTAATATCATCAGCTGGCATAGTTAAGATTGGTAATTGAGTAACTGAACCTTTTCTTCCCTTAATTTTTCCTGCTCGTTCATAAATAGATGCCAAATCTGTATACAAATAACCTGGATAACCTCTTCGTCCTGGAACTTCTTCTCGTGCAGCAGCGATTTCTCTTAATGCCTCACAATAATTTGTCATATCTGTTAGAATAACAAGTACATGCATTTCACGTTCATATGCAAGAAATTCTGCAGTAGTTAATGCAAGTCTAGGAGTAAGAATTCTTTCCATAGACGGATCAGATGATAGATTTAGAAATAAAACAGTTCTTTCTAGCGCACCACTTTCTTCAAATTGTTTAATGAAAAAATTTGATTCCTCACTAGTGATTCCTATTGCAGCAAAAACAACAGAAAAGTTTTCTTCTGTACCAAGAACTTTTGCTTGTCTTGCAATTTGTGATGCTAGTAAATTGTGTGGTAATCCAGATGCAGACATAATAGGTAATTTTTGACCTCTTACAAGCGTATTCATTCCATCAATATTTGATATTCCTGTCTGAATGAATTCTGATGGTTCTTCTCTTGAATATGGATTAATGCCAGAACCTACAAGATCAAATTTTTCTTTTGAAATAATCTTTGGACCATTATCTCTTGGATTTCCTAATCCATCAAACACTCTACCAAGCATTTCGTCAGAAACTGCTAATGTTGCAGTTTCTCCAAGAAATGTTGTGGAAGTACCAGTAGTAGTCAAGCCAAGTGTTTGACCAAATACTTGAACCACTGCTAATCCTTGACTTGTATCTAGAACTTGGCCTTGACGTCTTTCGCCATTTGGAAGTTTTATTTCTACCATTTCACCATACGCAGCATTATCTACTCCTTTAACGAAAATTAGTGGTCCTGCAACTTTGTCAAGTGTCTTAAATGAAACATTAGTCATTAGTCAGAACTCTCCTTTGAAAGATTTTCAGATTCTTCTTTCATCTTTGATCTTATATTACTGACCAATTGTTCTAGTTCTTCTTCTTTTGTCCATTTCATTTTTGGAATCATTCCTCTTGATTCAAGTGAACTTACTTTTACTGCAGTAATTCCTTTCTTAATTAATTCATCTTCCATCTTACCAAATTCTAAAATTACTGAAAGCATCTGATATTGTTTTTGTATTGATGTGTATGTATCAACATCATCAAATGCACTTTGTTGAAGATAATCTTCCCGTATTGAACGTGCTGTATCTAAAATTCCTTTTTCTGGTTCTGGAAGTGCATCAAAACCAACTAACTGAACAATCTCTTGTAACTCTGCTTCTTTTTGTAAAATATCTAGTGCTGATGATCTGTTACTAATCCATTCCTTAGAGACGTTAGATTTGTACCAGTCTGCCAAATCATCAATATACAAAGAATAACTAGTTAGCCAATTAATTGATGGAAAATGTCTTCTTGATGCTAAGCTTGCATCCAAACCCCAGAATACTCTAGTTACTCTCAGTGTATTTTGTGATACTGGCTCTGAAAAGTCTCCACCAGGAGGCGATACCGCACCTACAAGTGATAATGAACCCTGACGTGATTCAGGAGATATAACAATACATTTTCCTCCACGCTCATAAAATTCTGCTAATCTTCTTCCAAGATATGCAGGATAGCCTTCTTCTCCTGGCATCTCTTCTAATCTACCAGAGATCTCTCTGAGAGCTTCTGCCCATCTTGAAGTACTATCTGCCATTAGTGCAACACCATAACCCATATCACGATAATATTCACCCATGGTAATTCCAGTATAGACACTTGCCTCTCTTGCTGCTACTGGCATGTTTGAAGTGTTAGCAACTAGAATGGTTCGTTCCATTAAAGGACGCTTTGATTTTGGATCTATTAGTTCAGGGAATGTTGACAGTACTTCACACATTTCATTTCCCCGTTCACCACAGCCAACATAGACAATTATATCACTGTCTGCCCATTTTGCAAGTTGTTGTTGTGTGACAGTTTTTCCACTACCAAAAGGACCTGGAATTGCAGCAGTTCCTCCTTTTGCAACTGGGAAGAATGTGTCAATAACTCGCTGACCTGTAAGCAATGGTTCCTCTGGAGGTAATTTTCTAAGCACTGGTCTTGGAATTCTAACTGTCCACCAATGTGATAGTGCAACATCTGTTGTTTTACCATTCTTTACTACTCCAACTATTTCATTAACGTTAAATTTACCTTCTGAAATATCTGATAGTTTTCCAGAAACATTATGTGGTATCATAATTTTGTGTTTAATTAATGGAGTTTCTTGAACTTCACCTATTATGTCACCTGGTTCTACATCATCACCATTTTTCTTAATTGGAATAAATTCCCATTTTTTAGTTTGATCTAACGCTGGAATTACTTTACCTCTACTGATGAAATCACCACTCTCCTCTCTTAATTTATCTAAAGGTCTTTGAATTCCATCATAAATCGATGTTAGCAAACCTGGACCAAGCTGTAATGATAGTGGTTTCTTTGTATTTACCACACTTTCTCCAGGCCTTAGACCAGTAGTATCTTCGTATACCTGAATCATTGCACTGCTACCTTCTAAACGAATTATCTCACCTACAAGACCCATATCACCAATTCTAACAATATCAAATAATTGAGCAGCATCAAGATCTTTTGCTACGACAACCGGTCCAGAAATTCTTGCAATTGTAGGATCTACCATTTTTTCATCAACTTACCTCTATCTTAATCCCAAGAATGCGTTTTGCCAAAGAAGCAATTGACTCTTCTTCTCCTGTGCTTTCTTTGTGTGATGGCATGAATAATACTAATGGTTCAATTGATTCTTCAATTTTTGACAAGAATTTTGGAGGAAGTTTACTTCGAACAGAATCACTTGCAATAATTAATCCAAAACTTCCTGAAGAATAAAGTTCTTGAATTTTTTTACTTGCATCTTCATTATCGGTAATGAAAGTATCATCTATGCCAATTAGGCGATATCCAATTACTAGCTCACGATCTCCTACTATTGCTAGTTTTCCAGATGTATCTGACTTTTGTTTAAAAGATTGTTCACTCATAGTAATAACATCTCCTTGATCTTATCTGTCGAAAGTTCGTAACGCTTTCCGTACATTATTCTTTTTAGATTCTCATGTTCATATTCTGCATTATACATAAAATAGAAAATTGTTCCAATTGATAATGCAATATTTTTTAATTTCTTGACAAAGTTTGTATGAATTAATTTTGTTAGTGCAATTTCAAAGACAATCAAGCTTTGATTAGTCTTGTATTGCTCAAGTGCATCACTTAGCTTAAAGTATGATTCTGTTCTTCCAATAATTTCTACAACGTCCTTTACCTCATAGATATCAAGTAATTCTTTTGTTGGAATTCTTCCACCGTTAACAAGATGTTTAGATAAAATTTCTTTTTCTATATTAGATTCTTTTGCTTTAAGCAGATTTAGTATGTTTTTCTTATCAATTTCTGCTCGAATTAATTCCCTTAGTGTGCCTTCATCACCCTGAAAGAATTTTAGTGACTCGAGTAATTTTTGATAATAAGATTCGTGTACGGCAGACATCATTGGACCAAGATCACCTGTCTTTTGAAATTCATCCAGATGTTTCATCATGATTACACCATAGTCATATTTTGTGAGTTTGTTTACTACACCTTCAACATTTGTTTCGGCAAGAATTATTTTGATTTCATCGTGTGGAATTACACCTGCAGCAATTCCAGCAGGAACATTACGACTAGAAACAAGAAGTGATTCTGTCTCTGTTATTGGTCTTCCCATCATTTTTGATGATAAAATCAATTCAATATTGAAAAGATCCCATTTTGAAAGAAAAGTTACTACTGCATTTTTTCCACTAAATGGAACTGCTTCTAAAATTATTTTATTTGTTTCAACTAGATGACGATTTAGTGCTACCTCCAAAAGTTCTGCTCCTTGATATACAGATGCAGAATTTTTTATACCTGAACTATACCATGTAGATTCTAACTGTTTAATCATATCATTAACATCATTTGCTTTTAGAAGATTCAGTACAAACTCTTCAGAAAGAAAACTTATTGAAATTGATTGTAATCTTCCAAATGAAGATGAATATTGTGATGTTCCCATTATAGAATCTTCTCCAATATTGAAGATTTTATTTCATCTTCATTACTTCGCAATAATTCTTCAAAAGTTAAATCAAGTTCTTTTGTTCCATCATCATTTTCTGCAATTATTCCACCTAAAGTATGGATAGACGAACCTATCGTAATATCTGAAATGTTAAGAAATTGTTTATCTTCTTCCTTACAATGAACTGTAATTTTCTTATCGAGTCGTTTTTGGCATGTTTTAATCATTTGTTCTAACACAGTTTTATATTCTGATTTTTTTGTGTATTCAACTAGATCTTGTCTTATTATGTTAAATGTTGAATCCAGATTTTTGTTTATTGCATCAAATAAAATTTTCTTGGCTTCAAGTTTTCCACTTTCAATTATTCTTGCAGATTCTCTTTCAGATCTTGCTTTTGATTCCTTCTCATAGTTTTCAGAAAGATCTTTAATTGTTTCATTTTTTTTAGTTTCTATCTCAGTTTTTTTTTCGTTGAATTCCTTTTCAAAAGATTCTATCTCAGTTTTTTTCCTGCTGTCAATCTCTCTAATGAAAGACTCTATGCTCATAAATTATCTACCTATAAAATACCGAGTAGAAGAATTATTCCTAATACAAAACCAATAATCCAAAGCGTTTCTGGAATTACAAAGAAGAAAAGAACCTGACCAAATTTCTCTGGTTTTTCTGCTATAATACCCATACCAGCAGCACCTATTCCTTGCTGTGCATTACCAGTACCAATCAATCCACCAGCTATTGCAATTGCTGCAGCAAGTGATAAAATTGGTTTTGTCAAATCAGTACCGCCTGTTACAGCTTCTTCACCAAATACATTTGTAGGTGACATAAATGCAAATAATAAAACTACACCACCCAAAACACCTAAACCTATTCTAGATGATTTTGATAATGAAAACATGTTGTTGTTGATAGTGCTGCTGTTTATAGCATTATTCCTTCCTGAAAAATTTAAAACTATGTTATTACATACTTTCTATTTGTAAAAAAAATTTAAAAAATTGCGATCAGAGTATAATGAAAATTTTAGAGAAACTAATTCGATTATTGTCCTAATATAATGAACATCATAACTATACCATAGATAGCAATTGATTCTACCATTCCGATAAAGATGAACACTTTAGATTGTAATGCTGGGTTTTCAGTAATTACTGCAAGACCAGCTGATCCAACATAACCCAATCCAATTCCTGCACCCATAGCTGCTAGACCAAATGCAAGACCTGCACCAATTAGTTTTGAACCATCGGACATTCCTCCTACAACTGCTTCTTCTGCATATGCTATACCTGTTAAACCTGAAATGGATATTGCAAGTGTTGCAAGGAGTAAAATTGGAAGCATTTTCATTTTTGATTTTTTGAGACCATATTTAAACCAACAGTTATTTTATTTAGATCTGATCTAAAGTTTTCTTTTTGAATGTATCAAAGTCTTTTTTGATAGTAGCAGAAAAATCATCATGTTCTTTTTCTAGATTTTGTTTAGATTTTTCCAATAATTTTTTAATTTCTTCTTTTGCCATTATTTCCTTTTCTCCATTGATGCTTTCACTTTTTTTAATCTTGCGAATTCCTCTCTTTCTCTTTCTTCAAGTGTTGCCAAAATATATCTAACATTTTGTTTATACTGAGGAATAATTATGTTTTCTAATGCATTAAGTAATTTCTGAGTTTTTTCTAGTGCTTTTGCAAGACTAAAAATTGAATTTTCAAACTCAGCAGCTTTACAAATTTTAGGAAGTAACTCCTTGATTTGCTTGGCACCTCTATCAATTGATGCATTAGTATCTGCAAATCCATATGGCATTGATTTTGTATCTTTTTCTGTAACACTTAGTACAGGAATTATTACGTCTACTACACGTTTTATATCAGATTCAACTTCCATTACAGCAGGAGTTGTTTGTGCAACAGAATCTACAGTTGAAACTCCAAGTGACAAATATGATTCATTAACTGATTGATAAATATCTTGTAAAGGATCCCAAATACCACCTCTTGTTTTTTGAGCCTCTGTAATCATCTCTTCAATACTTTTTAGTAATACTTTTCGCTTATCATCAAGAATTTTTTGAACCATGGTTGCAACTTGGGTTGAACGTTTATACTTGAATAGTTCAATCTTTGTTGCAACTACATTTTGTCCAAATGACATTGAAAATTTCTACTCCTTGTAATATTGTTCTATGAATTTGTCTTTAACCTTTGTAAGTTCGTTTTTAGGTAGATTTGAAATTGTACTCCATTGTGATGCTAGTGTTTCTTCAATGGTTCTATTTTCATCAATTGCTTGTGTAAGGAATTTGTTTTCAAATTCATCACCAAAATTCATATAATTAAGATCAACAGAAGTAAGTCCTGCTTTACCAACAATTCCTGCAAGTGCTCTGACTTCTTGTGACCTTGAATAAGCATCATAATTTTGATTTGAAACTTCCTGATGATCAGCACGGGTTTTTCCCTCACCAATTCCATCTTTCATAATTCTACTAAGACTCATTAAGATGTTAACTGGTGGATAAACTCCTTGTCTAAACAAGTCTCTTCCAAGAACAATTTGTCCTTCTGTAATGTATCCAGTGAGATCAGGAATTGGATGTGTAATATCATCTGATGGCATTGATAAAATTGGCATTTGTGTCACACTTCCTTTTTTGCCTTTTAGTCTACCTGCTCTTTCATAAATTGTTGAGAGATCAGTATAGAGATAGCCTGGATATCCTTTTCTTCCTGGAACCTCTTCTCTTGCTGCACTAATTTCTCTTAATGCCTCAGCATAGTTTGTCATATCGGTTAGAATTACAAGTACATGCATTCCAAGATCATATGCAAGATATTCTGCTACTGTCAAAGCTACACGTGGAGTAATAATTCTCTCAATTGCAGGATCATCTGCCAAATTTAAGAAAAGTACACTTCTTTTTAGTGCGCCTGATTCTTCAAGACTTCTTCTAAAATATTCTGCCTCACTATACTGTACACCAATTGCTGCAAAGACTACTGCAAATTCATCATTTGTTCCAACAACTGATGCCTGTCGTGCAATTTGTGCTGCTAAAATATTATGAGACATTCCAGAACCTGAAAATATTGGAAGTTTTTGACCTCTTACAAGAGTAAGCATCCCATCAATAACTGATACACCAGTTTGGATGAAATCTTTTGGATATTCTCTTTCTGCAGGATTCATTGGTGCACCATTAATATCTAAAAATGATTCTGCAACCAGATCTGGTAATCCATCTTTTGGTCTACCTAATCCATCAAAAACTCTTCCTAGAACTTGTTCAGAAACTGGCATTTCCATTACTTTTCCAACAAACTTTGCGTTTGTTCCAGAAACAGATAGTCCAGTTGTACCTTCAAAAACCTGAACTATTGCTTTACCATTTCCAACTTCAAGTACTTTACCAAGTCGTTTTTCACCTTCATTTGTTTCAATTTCAACTAGTTCATCAAATGCTGCATTTTCAACACCATCAACAACTACCAATGGTCCTTTGATTTCTGCAATATTGCTATATTGTACTCCTCCTTTTGTGCTCAATTTGAAACTTTAACTCCTGTTACATTTTTGAATTGTTCAACAATTTCCATTTGAACTTTATCTAGTTTATCCATTTCATCATCTTTTATTTCCATTCTTGCTTTTAGCAAAGTTGAAATTACTGGCATTGCACGAATATCTGCTAATGCTGCACCATCTTTGAGTGCTTGTTGTCCTTGTTTATAAAATTCTACTAGTAATTTCATAAGTTTGAATTGTTTTTCAGGACTACAGTATGTATCGACATCATCAAATGAGTTTTGTTGTAACATTCCTATCTTGATCATTCTTGCAACTTCTAGAATTAATTTTTCTTCATCTGGAAGTGCTTCTGGTCCTAAAAGTCTTACAATTTCTTTTAGTGTATCTTCTCTTTGTAATATTCCATATGTCTCACTTCTTAGACTCAACCATTCATCACTAATATTTTCAGACCACCATTTTGCAATATCTGCCAAATATCCAGAATAACTATTCATCCAATTTATAGAAGGATAATGCCTAGAATACGCAAGTTTGGCGTCAAGTGCCCAGAAAGTTTTGATAAATCTCATTGTGTGTGTTGTAACAGGCTCAGTAAAGTCTCCACCAGATGGAGATACTGCACCAACCAAAGATACAGAACCATCACGTTCTGGACTTCCGATTGCTCTAACTCGTCCTGCTCTTTCATAAAATTCTGCTAATCTAGATGCTAAGTATGATGGATAACCTTCCTCTGCTGGCATCTCTTCTAATCTACCAGACATTTCTCGTAATGCTTCTGCCCATCTGCTAGTAGAATCAGCCACTAATACAACATCATATCCCATATCTCTATAATATTCAGCAATAGTAACACCAGTGTAGATGCTTGCCTCTCTTGCAGCTACTGGCATATTTGAAGTGTTAGCAACTAGAACAGTTCTATCCATTAGTGGTTTTCCTGTACGAGGATCTTTTAGTTCTGGAAATTCTACTAATACTTCAGTCATTTCATTTCCTCTTTCACCACAACCAATGTAGACTACTACTTGTGAGTCGGCCCATTTTGCAATCTGGTGTAATGTAACAGTCTTTCCAGTTCCAAATGCACCTGGTATAGAACCAGTTCCACCTTTTGCTAATGGGAAGAAAGTATCAATAACTCTTTGACCAGTAATTAATGGAATTGTTGGATCATACCTTTTCAAATATGGTCTAGGTGTTCTTACAGGCCATTTATGATACATCTTTAATGGAACTGTTTGACCATCTTTTTCAACTACAGCAATTTCAGTTTCAAGATTATAATCTCCTTCACTAACAATTTTTGTAATCTTACCGCCAACATGATTTGGTGGTACAAGAATTTTATGTTCAATTAATGAAGATTCTGGAACGGTTCCAATAATATTACCTGGTTCTACTTCATCACCAACAGAAACTGTTGGATTAAAATGATATTTTTTTGTCATGTCAACTGGAGTTGTTGTAATACCACGTCCGATAAAAGAACCTGATTTTTTTGCCAAGTCTTTTAATGGTCTTTGAATTCCATCATAAATTTGACCTATAATACCAGGTCCAAGTAAAACACTAAGTGGATTTCCTGTGCCTACTACAGGCTCGCCTGGTTTTAGACCACTAGTTGATTCATAAACTTGAATAAATGCTACATCGCCTGTAAGACGAATTACTTCACCAATAAGTTTTGCATCTCCAACTGATACAGTTTCATACATTTTTGCATCAGACATTCCATCAGCTCTAACTGCTGGACCGCTTACCCATACAATTTTACCTTGTGCTACCATTTTAATTTCCTAAGTTGAATTTTGCTGCAATATTTTTCCTTATTAAAGGCTTCATTCTTTCAAATCTTGCATCGATCGTATTTTCAAAGGTCATAGAACCATCTTTTGATGTTACTTTGACTCCTCCCATACAATCAATATCTTCAGATGATAATTCTGCTCCGGAAATTTTTGAAATTGCTGATTTAACAATGTCTTTATCTTTAGAATTTGTGTATACTATAATTTCAGATGTATCCAATGCTTCAATAGCCTCAGTAATTAAGGATGAAACCAAATTTGAATATTCAGAATCTCGTTTTGTATTTTGAATCTGATCCTTTGCCTTTTCAAAAACTTTGGAAGTAGATTCTTCCACTTGTAAAAGTGCCTTATTTCTTACTTCTAGATCGGAACTTCCAATTATCTGTTGTTCAATTTTTTCTGCTTCTTTTTGACCCTCAGAAATAATTTTTGCATATTCATTCTCCAATTCAGTTAATGACACAGATAGTTTTTCTTGAGATTCAGAAAGTGACGATTTAAGAGATTCAAGTAATTGAGATCGATTCTTTTCAAGAACCTGATCTATTGTTTTTTCAAGCGATAAATCTGCCATTATTGGCATTTTTTTAGAAGTAGATTTTAATGTTGTCACTATTCCAAAAATTTCGTAACATTTTAAACCCTATTTAAAAAGAAAAAATTACTTTGGTACTAGCAGATCTTAAGTTTGGAACAATAATTCTACCACGATCAGATTCTCCAAAGGCAATATCACATCTAACAAAATTCAAATGGTTTCACAAAATTGATACTGAAAATGATACAGTAACGCCTGAAATAGATGATGTTTTGCTAAATGCTCAAAAAACATTTCAGGCTATAGATGAAGTAGTAAAAGGACTAGGAATTCCGTTAACCACTGGTATTATGGAGATTCTTTTCAAGGGCACAGTTATCAAAAAGGATCAATATCAATTAGATGATCTCAAAGCAATGGTTGAGGATTTGGAGAAAAAATATCCGTCAATTATTGACAAACCAACAAAGCTCATAAAAGAAAGTGAAGATACCAAACGTTCCCTGGCTGAATATCAAACAATTAAAGATGCACTTACACTTGTAAAAAAACTAGATATCAATATAGGAAATCTAGGATTTATGACACATTTTTACACAAATTTATTCATCATAAAGACTTCTAATTTCCAGGAAATTTCTAGAACATTACAGGAAGCTACGATTTACAAATATGAATTAGATAGTAAAGAGGAATCTGCAATTATAATAATTGCAGATTCACAAGATGCAGACAAAGTTCTAAAAGTTATGCGAAGTTTTAACTCAAACCCATTCACCATTCCACAAGGAGTTTCTCAAATTCCTAGTACAGCATTTCAGTTATCAGAATCAAAGATCAAAGAACTTGTTAGCAAACAAAAATCATTGACAAAAGAAATTCAAAATCTAACTAAGAAAAAAAGAGCAGAGATTTTAGCAATACACGAAAAGGCTTACGTAACAAAAGAGGTTCTTGAGAGTCTACGAAAACCTGGCGGCACGAGAAGTTTTTCTGTAATTCAAGGATATATTCCAGCAAAAATGGAAAAACAATTTAAAAAAGTAACTGGGGAATGGATGTCTGTAGTAGAAAAAATTGATGACCCTAAATTAGCTGCAGAAGCACCAGTTTTATTCCAAAATCCAAGATTTGCTAGAACATTTGAAGTAATTACTGAAAGTCAAGGCATTCCAAGACATGGCGAAATGGATCCTACTCCAATGATTGCAATTATGTGGCCAATATTTTATGGCTTGATGTTTGCAGATGTAGGTCATGGATTATTGCTTATGGGATTAGGTCTTCTTTTCAAATTGAAAGGGCAGGGAAATCTAGCTAGATGGGGAATGCTAATTGCAATTTCTGGTGCTGCAGCAGCAATAGCCGGTGTTGGTCAAGGTGAGGCGTTTGGATTCCATATTGATCACTTTGAACCATTTGGATCATTATTGCATGAAGGAGGAATTTTACATCCAATTTCATGGATTGTAGGCGTCATTAGTGTTGCAGAATTAACATTTGAACAAGTAATTACAATTCTCAAAGTTTCAATCTTTTTGGGAATAGTTCATCTTCTTTGGGCATTTGCACTTCGAATTATAAAATTAGTAAAAGATGGTCATAAACTCACAGTGTTTACAGAAGCAATTCCAAATGTTACACTTTACGGAGGAATTGTTGTGATAATGATGTGTGCAATAGGTTCAGGTTATGATGTCATGGGTATGTACAAAAGTGTTCATACAGAAGCGGTTCCTTGGGTTACTGTCTTCCTTGGTGATTGGGCTCAAGTTTGGATAATTTCTAGGATTGCAATAATTATCACAATTGCATCTATTGTAATAATGATGATTGGTGGAATCATGCATAACAAAAGACATCCAGAAGAAGGTGGCAGTATGGTTAATGTAATAATCGAGGTTTTACTTGGAAAATCAATTGAATGTCTTGCACATACAATCAGTTATGCACGTATTGGAATCATGTTACTTGTACATGCTGCACTTTTACTGACAGTTAACAATTCATTTGAAAGTATGGGAGGATGGAACTCTCCAGCTGCTACAGTATTGATTATTGGTGGAAATATTGGAATTATGATGATAGAAGGATTGATTGTTTTCATTCAAGCATTAAGGCTTCATCTTTACGAATTCTTTACAAAATGGTATGATGGAGGAGGTAAGCCTTTCAGGCAAATACTTCCAGAGATGCTTTACAATCAACTTTTGTGGAAAAAATAATTATTCAACAGGAAGTTCTAGTTTATTTCCCCATTCACCCCAAGAGCCTAAGTAAACCTTGACATTTTTGAAGCCAATACTTTTCAATGCCAGAAAACTGTTTGCTGCTCTGTATGCACCTTGACAGTATGTGACAACTTGTGAATCCTTGTCAAGTTTGTAAAGTGCCTCCAAGTTTTCATCAGATAATAATTTACCTGTATCATCAATATTGTAATTCCAGTCTATGTTTATTGCAGTTGGAATATGACCACCACGTGCAGCTCTAGGAATAGTTCCATCAAATTCATCAGAAGAACGAGCATCAATTAGAGTGATTTTTCCAAGATTTTCATTTAGTTCTCCAAATCCAATAAGTATTGAAGGATCAGTAGGCGTAGAAAGTTTTGATGGCTTGTAGATTATAGATTCTGTTTGAATTGGAAGATTTTCTGTACTCCATTTTGAATATCCACCATTTAACATCTGGACATCAGGATGTGAAAAGTAAAGGCATATCCATACTCCTCTTGCTGCAAGCATTCCTGTCACATCATCATAAAAGATAATTTTCTTGTTCTCATCAATTCCTGCATATGATAAGATTTTTCTCATATGTTCACCAAAACTCACAATTCCTTTTTCAGATGTATCAGACCAATGAAATGAAAATAAATCTAAACTTACAGAACCTGGAATATGACCCTTAGAATAGTCCTTGTAAGAGCGAGCATCAACTATTAGAATAGAATCTTCATGAATGATTTTTTCTAATTCTTGTGTGGAAATGAACATAAATGGTATTCGTATAATGCAGGATAAAAATTAGTTTAGCATCTGCTCTGGTTTAAAATTAAAAAAAAGAAAAAAGAAAATTTGGTTTTTCTTATTCGTTTACGTATGCTCTTTCACCGTTTTGGGCAAGATCAAGTCCAATCTCCTCTTCTTTAGGAGTGACTCTGATTCCACCTGGCCAAACTGCATCCATGATTTTCAAGATTACAATTGAGACACCAAATGCATATGCAACTGACATCAAAGCACCAACAATGTTGATTGCTTGTTGTTCGTAACCTTCTGGTGTACCTGTCCATGCACCGATACCATCGCCAGTATCCCAAATATGTGGGCTAGCTAGTGTACCAGTTAAGATAGCACCTGTTAGACCGCCCATTCCGTGGACTCCCCAAACGTCGAGAGCATCGTCCCACTTGCGAGCGTTCTTGAATGCAACACAGCCATAACAAACTGTACCTGCAGCAATGCCGATAATTATTGATGCCATTGGTCCAACCCAACCAGATGCTGGTGTGATTGCTACCAGGCCTGCAACGGCTCCTGTTGCTGCACCCACAATACTTGCTTTACCTGTGTGTGCCCAGCTCATTAACAGCCACGTTACGGAAGCCATACCGGTTGCCGTGTTTGTAACTGCCCATGCGCTTACAGTGATTCCATCAGCTAATACCTCACTTCCTGCATTGAAGCCGAACCAACCGAACCAAAGTATTGATGCACCAAGTACTACCATAGGTACATTGTGTGGTTCCATTGGAACTTTTCCATAGCCTAATCTTCTTCCGAGGACTAGTGCTCCAGCAAGTGCTGCAAATCCTGATGAAATATGAACTACAGTTCCGCCTGCAAAGTCTAAGCCGTAGCTTGGTGATAAGTCTGGATCGAAGTCCATGTTACCTATGTATCCACCGCCCCATACCCAATGACAAATTGGGTCATAGACGAATGTTCCCCATAGGAGTACAAAAACCACCAAGGCGCTAAACTTCATACGATCAACGAGACCACCAACAATTAGTGCTGGTGTGATGATTGCGAAGGTACATTGGAACATAGCAAACAATAGGTGTGGCACTGTGCCAGGCCATGCTGTACTACATACATCTCCGTCCTTCATCTCTTGCATTTGGTAATAGTAAGACCATGTGTCATAGCATGAATCTGGTTCACCTAATGGTGCCCACTGTGAAACCATGTTTAGTCCCACATAATCCAAGTTACCCATGAACATGTTTGCGTCTGAATCTACTCCACCAAATGATAAAGAGTATCCCCACAAAACCCATTGGATACTCATCAGACCCATTACAATGAATACCATACCAATTGTGTTGGTTGCATTCTTTGATCTTGCTAATCCTCCGTAGAAGAAAGCAACACCAGGAGTCATGAAGAGTACTAGTGAGCTAGCGGTTAGCATCCAAGCTGTATCACCTGTATCAATCATACAATACATGTCAGGGACGCCGTCATCATCAGTGTCGTACCAACATTCGTTTGGATTTCCAGTATAGATACTGTAATCCGGACCCGGCATGCCATCACTGACTTGCTGAGCATACGCTGTTGATAAGGCACCTGTTGCCGTCATAGCGACTGCAGCCATAAGTATTAGAGCATACTTATGGTTTCGAGATTTCATTGATCAAAATCGCTAAATGAATATATTTAAGAATTAAGATATAAAATATGAATAAGATGTAAATTGATATATTTATGTATATTATGATAATAACATAGAATGAATAAATTATGTTATCAAATATGGGCTCTAAAATGGGTGAGGTGTATAGTTATTGATAAATGATAAACCCAAATTATCAATATTTGACACGTTCAAGACTAAAAGAACACAGATAACTGGTGAAGCATCTAGGCAGAGATCAATAATTAAACATCTTTCAGATTCTACAACTTCAGCGTCCAAAACTAGAACATCTATTTCACAAAAAATTGCAGCAGAAAATGGTATTAAATGGAAGAACATCTATTCTGGTGTTTTTAGAGATCTTGATGAAATTTTAATCCCATTAGGAATAGTAGAAGAAGAAGGAAGACTTCCTTTGAAAAGAGGACCAAAAGCACTTCAACAAAACGGAATGCCATTTTATCATTTAACAAACAAAGGACTTCTTGTTGCACTGTCACTTGAAGAAGTACAAAATAGAGATAAAATACTAGATCAAATTATTTCAAAAAGTGGCAATGAGGAAAAGGAGAACTTTATAATTATTCAAAAATTGATTTTAATTGCACCTACGTTTGGATATTCATTTTTTAAGAGATATATCAAAAGTTTTTGCAATGGTAAAATCCCTGATCTACTTCCTTTTACAATTTCAAATCTTAAAGAATCTGCTGATAATTCGACAAAAATTCAGATTGAATTTCTAGAAGGCTTTTCAAGACTACAAAAAACTGAACGTGAAATTACCATAAATTTTCTTAAAAAGATTGATTAAGGAAAAACCAACGTTCTCGCAAACATTTAAAATTACATAAAATCGAAAAAAATCAAATGGGTTCTGGAAGTTCACAAAAGATCTTTACTACTGTAAAATCCTTTAGTCAAAGGGGAAAACTTCTGTCAAGGACAGATCTTCAGACTTTGGCAGAATCTAGGGATTTGGACGAACTTGTTACAAGAGTGAAAAATACCAAGTATTTGGATTCTGTTTCTAGTATTTCAAAACCATATACAGCTGAAAAAATTGAAGCTGCAATGCTAATGCATCTTGCAGATGTTCAAAATTCGATTACTAAATCTTCAGGAGGTTCTAAGGTTCTAGTTGCATATTTTCAGAAATTTATGATAACTAATTTGAAATTAATTTTAAAAGGAAAAGCTTTAGGTAAATCACAAGAGGAAATTGAATCGCATGTAAATTTGCATGCTGAAGAATTGGTAAAACAGAGAGATGTTATTTTAAAGGCATTAATGGCTAAAGACTTAGAGGAAGCAGTTTCAAATCTTGGCTCACTTCCATTTTCAGCAGATATTACAAAGGCAGTTACAATGTATAATGAGACAAAAAACATCCAGGTATTTGATGCATATTTCGATAAAATCTTGTATCAGAACATAAGTAATGCAGTAAGAAATTCAGGTGATCAAGATGTTAGCCATATCTTTGGAATGGATATTGATTTTTACAATATAATGAGTGTTCTTCGAGGACATTTTTGGGAACTAGAAGATCAAAAGATTGAAGATTTGTTAGTAACACCAACAGTAACAACCCCAAAACATCTTTTAGAACGAATGACTGCTGCTGAAAGCATTAAAGATGCACTTGATGAGCTTTCAAGTACAAGATACAAAGATTTGATTCCAGAAACTGAAAATGATGTTGAGATGATTTCCGAATTTGAACATTCTTTCGAAATGGCAACGTACAAAGCTGTAAATGGCTCATTTTCAAAGATGTTTAGCTTTGCAACAGTTGTTGCAATTTCTAAATTAATTGCATATGAAGTTAGAAATATTGGTGCAATTGCATTTGCCGTTGAGCAAAAAATTCCAATTGAAACAACAATGGCCAAATTGATTATTTCTGAAGAATGATGATTAGATGACAGATAAAATACAACAAAAAAATTTTCTAACTTATGACGTTCTGGTAAATACAGTTTGGGTTAGTACCATATTGGCGTTAATATTGACATTGCCATCACTTGGAATTTTCCTTGGTGTGTTTTTAGAAACAAGTAATTGGCTAGTTGGTGCATTATTGGCATTTGGAATTCATTTTATAATTTTGGCATTTTCAGATAAAATTTCTAATTTTCTTTTAAAATTTTCATTTTTTGAAGGTAAATGCATGTTTTCAGAACCACTATTTTCAAGTGATTATTCGACATTTGAGACTGATGAGGAAAATATCAAAATACTTACCAATCAAAATAAAGGAAAAAAACAGATTGAAATTCATAGTTACTTACTTGAACATCAGTTATTTCATCAGATTGTAGATAGACACTCAGATTGTATTTCTCATAATAAATACACTCGTGTTTTCTAGATTCTGCGATAAACACCTTTAAAATATGGTGGTAATCAATTCTATCCTATCATGATGGGAGATCGAGACTTTAGAACAGTTATCAAAAATTCTATAGAATCTGTTGGTAAAGAACTTGATTATAAAATAGATATAGAAAACTTGGACAAAATTCATCTCGGTGAAGTTACTAAATGTCTAAGAAGATCTTATTATGATAGAACAGATCCGGCAGAACCAGAAAGAACAAGATTTTCTGATCTTATAGGAGGAATGTTCCGTAAATTAGACTATGGTTCAATATCAGCTACTTTTGATCTCAAAAATGGAGCTAGTTTAGAAGGTCAATCAGATATGATTGCTGATGATGTTGTAATGATATTCAGATCTGTATCGGAATTTCCTGAAGATCCATTTGCAAAGGACATTCTATACCTCAATGCATGCCTATGGATTTATGATAAAATTGATGGAATAATAGTATACATTGATGGAAATGGAAAAGAAGGTTCATTTTCCCTTACAAAAGACAAGAAAATGTTTGAAGAACTTGTTAGACGTGTTCAAACATACCGTACACTTCTAAATGATAAAAAGTTACCACAACTTGAACCATCTACTGAATGTACAACCTGTCAGTATTATGAACGATGTTTTACCAAGAAAAAGAGAAATGAGAAGGATGTAATACATCAAATACTTGGAATGGGAAAAGAAGTTGGTGCCAAAACAGCGTGGCAAGACTAAAGTTTACACTAACAAAATTCAAGAAGAATTATTTTTCTATAATCTTATTCGGCTGGATCTGGATGTCCTTTGCCTCTAAGAGCAAATGTAATGATGGCCAGTGCAATTGCTACTCCTATTGCTGAACTATATGCTGCCATTCCTGCTTCTGCCATTGGGCAATTGGATCTAAAGATAAGATATAATCATGATGGATAGATTTTTTCTATTTTTTACAAAATATCATAATTTTGAAAAATTATGTAAGTTTACACTAACAAAAATATAAAAATAAAAAAGAAGTAATCTTTTTTTTTGTTTTATTCGGCTGGATCTGGATGTCCTTTGCCTCTAAGAGCAAATGTTACAACTGCAAGTGCAATTGCTACTCCTATTGCTGATCCAAATGCTGCCATTCCTGCTTCTGCCATTTGAAAATTTGATCTAGGTATAGAATATAATAGTGATGTTAGATTTTTTCTATTTTTTACAAAATATCATAATTTTGAAAAATTGTGATACAATTAATTCTTATAATTAAATTCAAAATAGGCGTCATTTTCTTGTCCTGCAGTCATTGAGCTTAGATTGTAAAATGCTTCAGCTGTAACTCTCCACTGAATAGAGTTATTTTCTATTGCATTCCAAAATTCTGGCGAATTTCCTGAATTTTTAATTGTAAATTCATCTTTGATTGAGGTTGGATAACCATTTAGAATTGGGTAATAATTCGAACCTCCAGCGATTGTCACATCTGTATCTCTTTCTCCTATACTTTTAGAACCAATTTTCAAGTCATCACCATATACAGTATATTTTATCATTTGAAGCATGACTGTTTTGTTGTTTGGATTAGTTACCTTGAATGTAATTCCCATATATGCAGTGTTGTCCACAACTTCAACTATTGTCACATCCTCTAATTCTAACACTAGTGATGGAATATTAGGTGCATTTGAAGGGGATGATGAAATTAGGCTTCCACCAGAAACATCATCAATAATTCCACCATAACCTACTACCGCAATAATTATAGCAAAAATTCCAACTACTCCACCAACAACTATTCTAGGGTTCAATACGATGTTAAATTTCTAACATTTCATAAAGGTTGGGTTAAAAAATGCCATATAGTTCTAAAATACTAGTAATATTATGCAGTATTTTCAAGCAGTACAAGCAGGTAAAAAACGTGCAAACGAATCACAGATGAAATTATTTGATATTGCAGGATTTGCAATGCTTACACTTACAACTAAAAAGATCGATGGGAAATTTTTCCCAGTTGGTGAGGAAAATTATGTATCTGCAATCAAAAAACCTGAAGGATATGTGATTATTCTGGTTGATGAAGACGGTTATACAAAGACACAATCAAAGGATCTTGAAAAAAATGAGGCATCTAAAATCTTTAAAAAAATCATAGAAACTGGAATCGAAGAATATTCTGAAAATGAGATTATTATTTGGACAGAAAAATTTCCAGCAGTTCAAAATGAGTTAAAGTAGAATTATTTTTTTGGTAAGATTATCTCAGTGCCTACATCCAGACCTTTTAGTGCCTTTTCCAATGTCTTAATATTTGAATTTATTACACGAGTTTTGATTTTTGAGCGTTCAATGATTTTTAGTGCTACTATATCCATCAGATCATATCCACCAGCTACTGAATCCTCATGAACTAACATATTCCTGAGTTTTTTTATCTCAATTCTTTTAAATTTTTTAGCCTTTTTGTTCTTGTTAGGATCAGAATCATAAATTCCATCAACATCTGTTGCATTCAAAAACTGAATTGCATTAGTTTTTTCAGCAATTAATGCAGCTGCGCCGTTTGTACTCTGACCAGGATTTAAGCCTCCTGCCACAACAATTAAGCCACTATCAACAGCAATTTTTGCTTCTTTGAGGGATGTAGGTGGATGTGGATATGCTTTATCCTTTAGAGCATAAATCAAAAGTTTTGCATTTAATCTTGATATTTCAATTCCAAGCTCATCAAGTGTGGATTCGTCAGCTCCAGAAGAACGAGCATGGGAAATGTAATGTCTTGCAATTTTTCCTCCACCTGCAATTATAATTGGCTGATATGATTTGCTAATCTTTACAAGAAATCTAGCATAATCCTTTAGAAGTTTGATATTTTCAACTCCAAAAATTCTTCCAGAAAATTTTATAACAATTCGTTTTTTCATTTTTTCAACCCATTAAGAATTGATTTTGCGGCAATTTCAACTTTTTTACGATTATTAGCAGGGGTATAAACTCTGAGAATGTTCATAATTCTAGACATAGAATAAACTAATGGTATTTTAGATATAGGAATTTCTTGTGCAGTAACTTGTTTTGACTCTCTTTTAGTAAGAATGACTGACTTGGATTCTTTTTTTGATGGGGTTAGTGGTATTGATGAAGTGATCGATGTATCTATGAATATTTGATTTGGGTTAATTTTGGATTTTTTGGCTATTTTTTCTTTTAGTTCCTCAAGATTCTTTTTTCCTAGATTATGATTACTAGTAAGTGATCTTTCAAATACACACTTGAATAATCTGCGATTTTGATAATCATTAGCAATTTTCTTTGCTGCTTTTAGTTCAAGATTTTTTTCTGGAAGTGAGATAAGTTTCTCTAAAATAACTTCGTCAGTCAGTTTTACATATTCATTCATATCAAGTGAGGAAAGGCCCAATTCATCATCTGCTAAACTCATTGCTTCAAGTAACATTACTTCTCCTGAGCGTACAGTTTTATGAAAATATACGGCCTTAAACATTTGAAATCTGGAAATCATCATAGTTTCAAAATTTACTAATGCAGAGCTGTCTAATGCTAGTTTTTTACCATAAACATCTAGTGAATGAGTTAGTCTATTATGATCTATTTTTGCATGTTCTGCACCAGTGAAATAACCATCACGCAAAAGATAATCCATCATATCTGCACTTAAAGCACCTGAAACAATTTCATTCATAAACTGTAATTTGCCTTGTCCAACTGCTAGATTGTGAATTAGTTTTTTGTTATATCCTGAACTTGTGATAATATCACCAATTTCTGATTTTAAAATTATTTGTTTACCAATTTCTTCATGACTAATTTGTTTTTTTCTCTGTAAAACTTCCTCAAAGAGATGCGAAAATGGACCATGACCAATGTCATGAAGTAATGCCGCAAATCGAATATTTTGAATGTCATCATTTGACATTATTCCTTTCGCGTGAAGTGATGTTGCAGCCATGGATGCAATGTGTAACACACCAAGTGAGTGCTCAAATCTTGTGTGCTGTGCACCAGGATATATCAAATGTGCACCAGAAAGCTGTTTGATTCTTCTCAATCTTTGAAAGACTGGAGTGTCAATAATTTTATGTTCGGTTTTGTTTAGACGAATAAAGTCATGTATTGGATCTGTGATTTCTAATAATTGTTTTTTCATATTCCAATTTTTCTAGAAAATATTTGCATTATATCTTGATGAACCTCATTTATGCTATTTGTAGCGTCAACTATTTTCCATCGCTTTTTCTTTGCCATTTTTCTGTAGATTTTTGAAATTGTTTGGGAAAAAATTTTATTCTTTTCAAATTTATCACGATTGGTCTTTTTTCGCTTAAATGATTCATTTTGTGGTACATCCAATACAATTACCAAGTCTGATTTTGGCAAACCTGCATCAAGATTCTCAAGCCAACTAAGCTTCAATCCATTTACCAAACCATATACAAGATTAGATTCAACATATCTATTCATTATAACTACAGAATTTTTCTCTTGAGCCATTTTGATCTTTTCAACTTTTTCCCATCTATTTGCTGCTAAAAGACAGTGAATTGTCTGTGGAGAGAAACTTCTTTTTCCATGAAGATACTTGTTGATCTCTTTTCCTATTGGTGTAGTATAATCTGGAAAGCTGAAAAGTTTTGTCTTAATTTTAAGTGATTTCAATTTTTTTGTCAAAAGAGATGATTGGGTTTTTTTGCCTGCTTGATCTCCACCTTCAAAAACTATAATCATTTTAATCTGAATTAATGAATTCATCTTCAATTAAAAATCTTCAGAAACACTTGCAGGTAAAATTATTGGGAAAGTTTAATGAAACCTTCTGATAAAATAGTAAGAATGAGTACAAGTAAAAGAGCCAAATTTTTTCTTAGAGGAATTAAAGATATTTTAAACTCAAAATTACATGGTGATGGTTTTGAATATTATCATGATCAATATTGGAACGATCTGCCAGAAATTCAAAAATACATAAACAAATGTGCAACTGATAATCAAAATACAACATGGATTGAGGATATTCTTACTAGATATCCGAAACGTGTTCCATTTGAGAAAGTTCTCATTGTAGGATGTGGGAATGGATGGGTAGAAAGACAGCTATATGACTTAGGTATTGGAGAAAAATTTGATGCGTTTGATATTTCTCCAGAACACATTGATATTGCAAAAAAACTTGTGGATGGAAGAGAAATTAATTATTTTATAGATGACATGAATAATTTGAAAAATATACCAATAGATAACTATGATGCAATTTTTAATGTGGGAGTTTTACATCATGTTTTCAGACTTACAAAAACTATTTGGACACTATACTCAGCTCTGAAAAAAGATGGTCTTGTATTTAATTTTGAATATGTTGGTCCATCTCAAAATCAATATTCTGATGAACATTTGAAAATTTTAGAAAAAATTAATGAAGAGATTGGTTCTAGATTCTCAAGTATAATCCCACTTCGACCAAAAAAGAGTAATTTTGAGACAGGCGATCCAACTGAGGCAGTAAATTCAGATCTGGTACGACCTATACTTTCACGATTCTTTGATTCAATACATGAACGTAACATCAATGGTGGTATAGCATATCAAATATTGTGGAATAATATTGAAGAGTTTAAGATAACAGATGAAACTGCAAAAAACACAATTAAATTTCTAATAACAAAAGACCAAGAACTTACAGAAAATGGTAAAGTACCAGTATTATTTTGGTATTCAATAATAACACCAAAGCCACAAAATGAAATTTCTAATAATGAATTTTTACCATCAAAAAACTAGATACTAATCTCCAATAATTTTTACTAATACTCTTTTGTTTCGTTTACCATCAAATTCTCCATAAAAAATTGATTCCCATGGACCAAAATCTAATTGACCATCAGTTACAGCAACTACAACTTCTCTTCCCATGATTTGTCGTTTTAGATGTGCATCTGCATTGTCCTCTCCAGTATCATTATGATTATACTGTTCAGTTGGTTCATGAGGAGCCAATACTTCTAACCATTTTTCATAATCATGATGTAATCCGCTTTCATTATCATTAATGAACACACTAGCAGTGATATGCATTGCATTTATCAAACATAATCCTTCTTTGATTTTACTTTTTGTAACGAGTTCTTCTATATCAGATGTGATATTAACAAATGCTCTTCTTGTTTTGGTCTTGAATGTAAGATATTCTGTTAACGATTTCATAAATAATCAATTCTCTTATGTCATAAAAATTCTAATATGCAGACTCAGAACTCAAGATCCCTATCATCAAATCAAAGGATAGTGTACATCATCGCCTGCAATTATAAAATATTTTAATAATTACTTGAATCTTTCACGAAGCTTGATAAGTGAGAATATTATTTGTATTAGAAATGGTAATGATTGATGCACCCTCAAAAGTAGAGAATTTCAGACGTTTTGTGATAGCAAGTACTTGTAGTTCATTTGCTCCACGAAGTTATCTTGAAGATCCTGAAGTTTTTGCAGAACGTGATGAAGAAAAAGGCTCGATTTATGTAGAAGCAGCAGACAAAGTAACTTTGAAAAAAATTAGAGATATAACTTTTGTAAATGCTAGAGATGTTCTAGGAATAATATATACTTCAAAAACTGGAAATACTAATTTAAAATGGCGTCAAATTAGACGAGATGCAGGAAAAGTAAAAGGAGAAGCATCATCAAATTCATTAGTAAATCTACATGAAGGTGGAGTAATTACTTCAGAATGGCTTGATAATTATCTTAAAAAGAAATCTGAAGAGCAAAAAACTGATTCAGAAGAATAAGTTGTCTTTTTAATTAACATATTCTAAAAAAAAATATGATTACAAAAATTCTTGATGATAATGGAATATCGTTTATGCCAGAAGAATCAGACGATTTGCTAACGATTCGACGGTTAATCAAAAAAGGTGACAAGATAGTAGGTGAAACTACACGTGTCATTAAACAAGAAAAAGAATATTCACGACCAGATAAAGGAGAAAGAGTTAGAATTAGAATTGCAATTGAAGTAGAAAAAATTTCACTTGATGATGTACTAGATAGAGTTAGAGTTGGAGGAAAAATCACTGAATCAAATAATGAATCAGTTCCGCATGGTTCTCATCATTCATTTTTAATAAAAATAGATCAGCCTTTTAATTTGGTCAAAAAAAAATGGACACCTCTTGAAAAAAAACTTGCTAAAGCAAATGATTCAAAGATGACATTTGTACTAGTTGCAATTGATACAACTGATTGTGGGATTGGAAGACTGAAGGGAACACATTTGCATCTATTGCCAAATATTTATTCTGGATATAGTGGAAAAAGATACAAGACAAATTTTAAGATTGAAAATTATTTTGAAGATATTACAAAAGCATTATCATCAATAGTGAAAAATAATGATTCTATCATAATTTTTGGTCCTGGTGAAACAAGGAAAAAATTTGGGAATTTTCTTGAAAAATCAACATTAGGGAAAAAATGTACAAAGAAGATTATTGAGGGAATAGATTCTGGAGGTGAAGATGGAATTCATCTTTTTACCAAATCAAATTCCATGCAGGAAATTATGTCAGATAGCAAACTAGCAAAAGTATCAAAAATAATTGATCGGGTGATGATGTTAGCAGCAAAAACTAGTAAAAAATTCTCAATGGGTCTTGAGGAAACAAAGAAAGCAAATGAATTTAGTGCAATTGATGAACTTGTTTTTTCAGAAAAAGTGATTCAAGATAATGATGAACAGGAAGTAATTAATTTTCTAAATGATGTTGAAGCAAAAGGAGGTAAGCTGTATAGTGTTGATGGTAGTACTGATACAGGACTTAGGGTATCAGGACTTGGTGGAATAGTTTCTCTCCTAAGATTTTCAATTGAAGGTTAAAGTGTAGAATCCATTAACCACTTCATATATGGCTGATTAATTGAGTCAATGTTAATCTCAGCAATTTCTGGTACATCATATGGATGAAGTTTCTTTAGTTCTTTTTTTAGAATTGATTGGTTTTTTTTGCTAGTTTTAAAAAGTGCTAAATATTCTGATTGGTTCTTAATTTTCCCCTTCCATGAATAAACTGATGAAATTTTTGTAATATTGACACATGCTGTAAGTTTTTTCTTTACAAGTTGATTCGCAATTTTTGTGATTGTTTTTTTATCTGGAAATGTTGAGATAATAATCACAGGCATCATAGCAACCGATAAATGTACGATACTAAAAAAATTACCGTTCACATGGAATTAGATTTTATAACTGATAATGCGATCATTTACGTTCTGATAGCTTGGGTAGCAATTTATGTTACAGCAAAAACATTGAAGCTTGAAAGATATGGCTTTACAATAAAACCATACAGTCTTACATACAAAAACTATAATGTTCAGACTGCATTAACTAGATTGCTTGGAAGAACGAGGCGTGGTATCAGGGTGTTTGCTGATGTTAGTGTAGTAGCAGGATTCCTAATGATGGGATTTGCATTCTGGTTTCTATTTTCAAATATTTTAAATTTCTTTGTTCAACCAACTGAATTTGCAGAATTAACTGTATTAATTCCAGGCGTAACACTAACATCAGCTTCTGCAATAACGTATTTTCTATTATCAATACCAATTGTTCTAGTAGTTCATGAGGGAGCACATGGTATAGTTGCAACACTTGAGAAAATCAAGATAAAGACTGGTGGCTTTGCAATTTTTATTGCAATGTTTGCAGGATTTGTAGAACCTGACGAGGAAGAATTTGATAATGCAAAAAAAATATCTAGATTAAGAGTAATTGGGGCTGGAGCCACATCAAATGTTATCTTTGCATTCGGACTTGGACTAATACTATTAACAAATCCAATGTTTGCAATGATATTACCTGAACCATTATTGGGATGGTTCTACGAGTCACCTGAGGGAGTTTTGGTCTTGTCACTAATTGAAGGTGGTGGTGCAGAAAAAGCAGGGATGAAAGAAAATGATATAATTACAAACATAGGTGATGTTAGAATTATTTCCCCGATGGACTTTCAAAAAGTTGATCTAAAGCCGGGGCAGACAGTAGATGTAACAATTCTAAGAGATGGACAACAAATCATGTTTCCTGTCTCAATTATGGCATCACCAGATGATCCTGAACGAGGTTTGGTTGGAATAATGCGGGACAATAATTTGTCATTTAAACCAATTTATAATTACATAGAGTGGAACAATCCACAATTTTCCATGTTTTTATTATGGTTATGGATGATCTCATTTTTTATTGGAATCATCAACATGTTACCATTACCAATTTTGGATGGTGGAAAGTTCATACAAACCATAATTAACAAAAAAGTTTCTGAGAAAAGAGAGAATGGAATAATGATGGCAATCTATGCATTCACGTTTATTATATTTGGACTCAACATTGGATTGTCCTATATGAAGTCAGGCTGGTTTACAATCTAAAGAATAAGATATTAAACAATAAACATTTTTGAAATTATGCAATGTGATAAATGTCAAAATATTGCGGTATATTCTAGAAAATATTCTGGTGAAAATCTATGTTCTGAGTGTTTTTCCAACTCGATTCTAAGAAAAACTGCCAAAACCATATCAAAATACAAGATGATTAAAAATAATGATTTGGTGTGTGTAGGTGTTTCTGGAGGAAAAGATTCCCTTGTATTGCTTGACACATTAAAAAAAATGTCTCAAACCCATAATTTCAAAATTATTGCAGTTACTATCGATGAAGGTATTCCGGGATATAGGGATGAAGCGTTGAAAATAGTGAAAGAATTTTGCTCAAAACTAGATGTAGAATTAAAGACATATTCATACAAGGAATTATTTGATGTAACACTAACAGAATCATTAGAACTTAGAGAAAGCGAAAAAACTTCATCATGTTCTATCTGTGGCACTTTTAGAAGAAGAGCACTTGATCATGCTGCAAGAGAAACTGGAGCTAATGTAATTGCAACTGGTCATAATCTAGATGATACTTTACAGACATTCTTGATAAACACATTATCAGGAGATACAAATAAAATTGGATGGATGAATCCTGATAACAAAAATAGAGAACTTAGGAAAATAAAACCACTTTCAGAAATTTATGAATCTGAGATAGTATTTTATGCATTTACTAATAAATTACCATTCCAATCAGAGCCCTGCCCTCACATGAATGAAGGTATAAGAACTGAAATACGTGAATTTCTTAATTCATTAGAAGAGCACAGAAGTGGAATTAAGAATAGTATGTATCATTCAATTCTAAAAATTTCTGATATTATCAAAGATAATGATGTGAAGAAAAAAAGAAATTGTGATATTTGTGGAAACGAATGCACTGGAAAAATCTGTTCTGTGTGTACTACAATTACTAATCTTAAGAAGGAAAGATCCAATTCAAATATAACATGATCTTCTAAGTAAGATCGTAGTAGGGAGGATCAGGGTGCCAGCCGTGCCCTATTCTGAAACCGGCTATAAGCAGAGATCAGTAACTGCTGGGTAAATCTCTAGACAGATAATTCCCGCTTGGTGTGCGGAAATGAAATCACGCCGAGGCGGGTGGTTGCAGGACTGAGATTATCCGAAGGGATAATTCTTAAGACCGAACCATCGAAAGGGATGAGGTCCGGGAGGGAGCAATCCTAAGTTGGAGCATCCACGCTTCCTCGTCAACGTGGCGGATCTTGTATGCCTTGAAATGGGGCTATTAGTCTAGACTAGAACCAGTGGGGCTACTACTAAATATTAAAAAAAGATCTGTCTAGTAATGGATCTAGTTTCATTTGGAAATAAAAGAAGCTATAATGAGTTTAAAAATAATATTCCACTCGTAATTCAGCCATTATTTGATGAACTAAGACAGTTCTGTATTGGATTAGGACCCAAAATTATAGAAGATGTTCGAATGCATCGAGTTGTTTTTTGTAAATCAATGACTTTCAGATGGTTTGCTGACTTTGAACCAACACAAAAATCAATACTAATTAAAATCCAAAAAGATCGTAAAATACCTATTACAATTTTTGAGATTTTTCCTGAGGATGATCTAAAAGAAGTTCAAAAAAATCTTAAAGATGCTTTTGATTTAATTCACTAATACAAAACTTCAAAATTTAATAATTCACCAACAAAGATTTGTTGATTTATTTCAATTTTATCTACTCTTGAATTAGCTGGACCATTACGACACCAATCAACTACTGAATTAACATCTGTTTCTTCACCTTCTAGTAAAATTTCCACTTGAGAATTTTCTAAATTTTTTACCCAACCATTAACATTATTTTTAATTGCAACAACTTTTGTTGCCTGTCTAAAAAAAACTCCTTGAACTTTACCTGTTACTAAAATATGTGTTCTTTGTTTTACCATATACATGATAAATATTATTCATTAATCAGTTTTCTTAAATTATTTTTGTGATTGTTTTCTTTCTTTAATTCTAGCTCTTCCAGTCTTTCTTGCAGCTATACTTCCTACTTTAGCACCTGGTGGTGCATTACGTGATACTGTAGAACTTTGACCAACATGCTGATGTCTTCCACCACCATGTGGATGCTGGTATGCAGCTTGTGCAACACCTCTAACTATTGGATACTTGTGACCTTTTGATCTAAATCTTCTCCATTTAACACCTGCACGCATAAATGGTCTATCTCCTACTCCACCACCTGCAAGAGTTCCAATCATTGCTCTATTTTTTGGATTTAATGTGGTAAATTTACCAGATGCAAGTTTTAGTATAACACCTTTTTCAGTATGTGCAAATACTGTAGCATTTCCACCAGCTGATTTAATCAAAGCTCCTCCATCACCAAATTGTTTCTCAACATTACATACTGTTGTTCCATCTGGAATATTTTGAATACTGATAACATTACCATCTGTAACTTCAGCAGAAAGAGAAAAATCAAGTTTTGAACCAACTGTAGTACCAAGAACGGCAGGAATTAATGATATTGAGCCATCTTCAAATCTTACTTTTGATAAAGGAACATCACGACCACTTTCATGGATTAGATCAATAATTTCGCCTTGATGTGATACGTCAATGTCAAATCCAGGATATTTTGCAGGTTTAATCTTATTAGTAACAGCAGCCCTAAACTGCATGCCTCCACGGCCACGCTTACGTACTAATGGTCTTTTACCCAATGTTGACGAAGGTCTAAGATCATGATTTTAAGCTTGTGATCAACATTAGTGAGATCAGAACAATAATACGCTAAATATATAAAAAAAGAAAAAAGGTAACTAAGTAATGGCAGAAAATGAATTAACACTAAAAGTTCTAGAAGCCTATACCAGAGATGTTGGTAGAGGGGTAGCTAGAATAGATTATGATTCAATGGATACATTGAATGCATCAACAGGTGATGTTATTGAATTGAAAGGTAAAAGAAGAACAGTTGCAAAATGTCTTCCACTTTATCCATCAGATGAGGGTAAAGGAATTATTAGAATTGATGGACTAGGAAGAAATAATTCGGGAATTGCAATTGGTGATGCAATTAGTGTAAAAAAAATAAAAGCTGTTCCAGCAGAAAAAGTAATTGTAGCTCCATTAGAAGCAATTCCACCCATTGATGAAAGATATCTTGCGGATGCATTAGAAAGTGTTCCTTTGATAAAAGGTGATAATGTAATGGTTCCTTACTTTGGTGGACGTTTAACTTTCCAAGTAATTGGTGTTACACCAGCAGCAGATGCAGTGCTTGTTACACAAAAGACATCATTCCATATTGCAGAAAAAGGTGAAACGTTAAGAGGTGTTCCTCAAGTAACCTATGAAGATATTGGTGGCATAAGAAATGAGATAAAGAAAGTTCGTGAAATGATTGAGCTTCCATTGAGACATCCAGAAATATTTGAAAAACTTGGTATTGAAGCACCAAAGGGTGTTATGTTGTATGGTCCACCAGGTACAGGTAAGACACTACTTGCCAAAGCAGTTGCAAATGAAAGTAATGCACATTTCATTAGTATTTCAGGTCCAGAGATTATGAGTAAATTTTATGGTGAAAGTGAAGCAAGGCTAAGAGAAATTTTCAAAGAGGCTAGAGAAAAAGCACCATCAATAATATTTGTAGATGAGATAGATTCTATTGCACCAAAACGAGAAGAAGTAACTGGAGAAGTTGAAAGAAGAGTTGTTTCACAAATGTTATCATTAATGGATGGATTAGAAGCAAGAGGAAAAGTTATTGTGATTTCTGCAACAAACAGACCAAACGCAATTGATCCTGCTTTAAGAAGACCAGGAAGATTTGATAGAGAAATTGAAATTAAAGTTCCTGACAAAAAAGGCAGGAATGAAGTTTTGCAGATTCACACACGTAACATGCCATTAATGACAGAAGAAATAAAGAAAGAGATGAAGGAAAAGGCAGATGCTGAAAAAGATCCAGTTGTGCGTGGAAATATGTTGAAAATGATTGGAGATACAGTAAATATTGATAAAATATCATCAGTTAGCCATGGTTATGTTGGTGCTGATTTGGAATATCTGTGTAAAGAAGCAGCTATGAAATGTTTACGTAGATTACTTCCTGAATTAAACTTGGAAGAAGAAAAAATTCCTACAGAAACTCTTGAAAAATTAATAGTAAATGCTGATGATTTTAGAAAAGCACTAGTTGAAGTTACTCCTTCTGGAATGAGGGAAGTATTCATTGAGAGTCCTGATGTGAGTTGGGAACAAGTTGGTGGTCTTGCAGAAGTAAAAAAAGAATTAATGGAAGCAGTAGAATGGCCTATGAAATATCCTGGATTATATGATAAATTGGGACATAAGATGCCTAGAGGCATATTATTACATGGCCCTAGTGGAACTGGAAAAACTTTGATGGCAAAAGCAGTTGCAACTCAAAGTGAAGCAAATTTTATTTCTGTTAGAGGTCCTGAGCTGTTATCAAAATGGGTTGGTGAATCAGAAAGAGGAATAAGAGAAATTTTCAAAAGAGCAAGACAATCAGCTCCATGTGTAATTTTCTTTGATGAGATAGATTCTATTGCACCTATTAGAGGAGCAGGTGGAGAAACTGCAGTAACAGAAAGAGTCGTCAGTCAATTACTAACAGAATTAGATGGTATGGAAAACATGCATGGTGTTATTGTACTTGCTGCTACAAATAGAGCAGACATGATTGATCCAGCATTATTAAGACCAGGAAGATTTGATAAAATAGTTTCAATTCCACTTCCTGACAAAGAAAGTAGAAGAATGATTTTGAAAATAAATTGTGAAGATATTCCAATTGCAGATCCAGATGGTCCTGATAAAATAGATTATGATAAACTAGCTGAAAATACTGATGGTCTAAGCGGTGCAGATGTTGCAGCTATAGCAAATACTGCAGTATCTTTAGTTGTTCACGAACATCTTGATGGTGCACCAGATCCAAAAGCCGTTGAAGAAAAAGTTGTAAATGCCAGAGTCACTATGAAACACTTTGAAGAGGCTGTAAAGAAGGTTAAAGAGCAAAAAGACTTGAAAATTGGCGAAAAACTAGTAGCATCATACTACAGGTAGTTTTAATAAAATAATCAGTTAACCATTAGTAATTGTCAGATCTAAAAGGCTACAAAGGTAAATCGTTCGAATTCTTAAATCGAAATAAAATAGAGATTGGAGATTCAATCAAAATTATTGCAGAATTAGCATATACTGGTATTCTGATGCCAAGATATGAAACGAGTGAAGATTCACATATAGTTCTAAAACTCAAAAGTGGATACAATATAGGAATTGAATTAGAAAAAATTGAGAGTATTAAGAAAATATCATCAGCTGAAATAACTGTAAAAAAAGAAAATTTGAAAGAAGACAATTCTGAATTACCTAAAGTTCTATTATTATCAACTGGAGGTACAATAGCTAGTAGTGTAGATTATAGAACAGGTGCTGTGACACCTGCATTAACAGCGTCTGATCTAAATGAAGCAGTTCCAGAAATTGCAAAGATTGCTAATGTTGATGCAGAAGTACTTTTTTCTGAATATTCAGAGAATTTACAACCAGAACATTGGATTAAAACTGCTGAAAAAATTAATAGCTATTCAAAATCAAATTACAAAGGAATTATTATTGCACATGGTACAGATACAATGCACTACAATTCAGCATTTTTGTCATTTGCATTATCAGGAATTTCGATTCCAATTGTTCTTGTTGGATCTCAAAGATCATCAGATAGACCATCTTCTGATGCTGCAGTAAATCTTTTAGCTGCAGTAAGATTTATTGTAGAAACTGATACAAAAGGAGTTTTCATAGTTATGCATCATAATGATAGTGATGATACAATTGCCTGCCATTTTGGTACTAGAGTTAGAAAAAATCATACAAGTAAAAGAAGTGCATTTGAAACCATAGGTAATGATCCAGCATTTATAATAACTGAAAAAAAAATATTAAAAAATACAGATAAAGAATTTTTTCAAAAATCAGAATATAATCCACAATTAGAAATAGATACTAAAGTTGCATTAGTAAAATATTATCCTGGATATGATCCCAAACAAATTGAGAATTTAATAGAATTAGGTTTTAAAGCGATTATTTTTGAGGGTACTGGGCTTGGACATGTTGGAAATACAATGTATGATGTGATTAAAAAAGCAAGTGAAAGAGGATTATTTTTGGGTATGACATCACAATGTATTGATGGTAGAATTAGAATGACAGTTTATGAAAGTGGAAGGGATTTGATGGAGTTAGGAATAATACCACTTGAAAATATGATTCCAGAAGTAGCTCTTGTTAAAGCAATGTGGGCTTTGGGAAATTCTGAAAATATTGAAGACATGAAGAAAATAATGTTAGAAAATATCTCTTCAGAAATTACAGAGTGATGATGTAATAATGTCTGAATTAGAGATAGATAAAATTGGTTTAAAAGTTGGACTTGAAATTCATCAGCAATTAGATACAAAGAAAAAATTATTTTGTAATTGTAAATCTGTTGAGAATACGGAATATACAGGAAAATTCACCAGAAAATTGAGAGCCTCAAAAAGTGAACTTGGAAAAATTGATCCTGCAGCATTGTTTGAAAGTTCAAAATCAAAAACTATGGTGTATTACGAAAATCAGAATAGTAATTGTCTGGTAGAAAAAGATGAAGAACCACCACACAATTTGGATGTCAAAGCAAAGGAAATTGTACTACTGGTTTCTTCTGCATTAAATTCCAAGATTTTTAGTGAAATTCATGTAATGCGTAAGACTGTAATTGACGGTTCAAACACTTCAGGATTTCAAAGAACAATGCTAGTAGCACAAGGTGGAAATATTGAGGTTAAGGGAATAAAAGTTGGTGTTCAATCAATTTGTCTTGAAGAAGATGCTGCAAAATTGATTAAAGATGAAAATGATTATAGATTTTTTAGTTTAGATCGATTAGGAGTTCCATTAATTGAGATTGCATTGGAACCTGTATCTTGTAATCCAAAAATGGTTAAAGAAATAGCGTTATCGCTTGGACGACTTCTTAGAGTAACTAAAAAAGTTGCAAGAGGAATAGGAACTATTAGACAAGATGTCAATGTCTCAATTGATAGTGGAGGAATTGTAGAAATTAAAGGAGTTCAGCAATTAGAACAACTTGAAAAAATCATTGAATATGAAGCAAAAAGGCAACATGGATTGAAATTAATCTCAGAAAAAATTAATTCTATAAGTAGAAAAGATATTGATCAAAAAGATGATGTTTTTCTTATTACTAATTTACTTCAAAATTGTAATTCTAAAATTATAAAAAAATCACTTGAAAATGGAGATGTAATTAAAGCCATTAAAGTTGAAAAATTTGCTGGTTTGTTTGGTTTTGAACCATATTCAGGAATAAGACTTGGTAAAGAAATTGGACAGTTAGTGAGATTCTTTGGAATTGGAGGAGTTTTTCATTCTGATGAATTACCAAATTATGGAATTGAAAATAATGACATTCAAAATATACAAAAATATTTAGAGCTTGAAGAAGATGATGCATTTTTAATTATTGCAGGAAAAAATCCAGCACTTGAACATTCAATTAATTCTATAATCAACAGAATTAAAGATGCAAAAAATGGACCACTGGCAGAAACAAGAGCTGCAACATCTAATGATGAGACAATTTTTCTAAGGCCAAGACCAGGTCCGTCAAGAATGTATCCTGAAACAGATATTCCAACTATTAAAGTATCTAAAGATGAATTAGAAGTTGCAAAATTAAATATCCCAAAATCTTGGGATGAATCAATTTTAGAGATTAAAAATAAATATAAAATAAATCAGCAATTATCAGAACAAATTTTTGATTCTGAGTATTTTGATTTATTTGAAAAAAATTGCAATAATAATAAAAATTCTCCAAATTTTATTGCATCAGTATTATGTTCCTCAATTGTTAATCTTCAAAGAAACGGTCTAGATTCATCTCTTTTAAAACATGAAGAAATTTCCAATACATTTGATTTGCTAAATTCTGATAAAATTTCTAAAGAATCAGTAGAAATTATCTTTGAACAAATAATGTCAGGAAAAGCAGTTTCTGCATCTGAAGCAGTCAAAAATGCATCAATTAGAAATATGAGTGAGGATGAATTGAATAAAATTTTAGATATGATAATTCTAAATAATTCGGATAAAATTCAACAGGATGGCATCCGTTCGTTAACTTCACTTATGGGTATAGCAATGAAGCAAGTACGTGGACAGACATCAGGTAATTTAGTAAATACACTACTTTTAAGAAAAATCAATAAATTATTAGAGAAATAAGAAGTTGATAAAAAAACAACAATTAACAGAAGAATAAAGCTATTAGGCTTTGCTCTTTCGTTTTGATGTTCCTCTACCGGTTACGGTTGATTTACCTTTTGAAGAAGCTCGTGGTTTTGGATCAGGAATAGTGCTTAATTTTCTGCTTCCAGTTCCTCTTCCTGTAGTTACAGATCTGTTACCAGCTGCCTTTTTTTTGGCTGCCTGATATTCTTTATAAGAATCACCAGAAAATGTTGATTTTTTTGCAGTATCTGTAGTTCTCTTTTTTGTGCCTCTACCGGTTGTTCTGGTTACTTTTGCCATATTGAAAATAAGTAAACTACAATGTTTTAAAGGTTCCATATACAAAATTTCCATTTATTGTGTGAAGTGATATTTGAACCTACGTACTTCTGAGAGATAAGGTTCTGAACCTTACGCCTTTGGCCAGACTAGGTAACCCTCGCATAATTAGTCAAAATTCCTGAAATAAGTTCATTATCAACAAAATATTGAAATTATAGGAATATTACATATTATTAGAATTGAATATTTCAGAGGTTTTTTGCCATAATTGTAAGGAAGTTCTTGGAAAATATAATACTGAATTTTATTCAGATACACAAATCGGTGACGTGATAAAAATAATTCATACAACTCATATTAGAGAAGGGCATGATTTAGTAATTAGAGAAATAACTAAAAAATAGTTTAATTATAACCATCAAAATCTTTTAGGAGATTTTTTTGTTGTTTAGAAAGTTTTTTTGGAATTTCAACAACAACTCTAACAAATTGATCACCACGTTTACTTGAATGTAATTTAGGAAGTCCTTGACCTTTTATCTTTAAAATTGTATTTGGTTGTGTTCCTCCTTCAATTTTTAATTTTTCAGTACCATCTAATGTGGAGACTTGAATTTGTGTTCCTAAAGTTGCATCTATCATGGATATATTTGCATCACAATAAATGTCTGTTTCATCTCTACGAAATCTTGGATGATCTTTTACTCTTACACGAACAATTAGATCTCCACTTATACCATCAGGAACTGATTGACCTTCTCCTTGTACAACATAATCTCCATCATCAATTCCAGGTGGAAGATTAAATGAAAGGTGTTTTTTGCCTTTTACTTTACCTGAATTACATTTTTTACATGGATTTTCAAACATTTGACCCTGACCTTGACATTTTCTACATGGTTGAACTGTAACAAAAGTAGCACCTCCCATATTCCTAGTAACTCTAACTTGTCCTTGTCCTCTGCAATCATTGCATGTAATTTTTGATGAACCTGATACACATCCTGAACCATTGCAATCAGGACAATCTACATACTTTTGTAGATCAAGTTCAATTTGTTTTCCGTGTAAAACATCTTCTAGTGTAACAGATGTTTCATGTAAAAAATCTGAACCTCGTTGTTGTCCAAATCTGCCGCCACCTCCAAATAAATTTTCAAATATTCCGCCAAATCCGCCGCCACCTCTTCCTTGACGACCAAAAAGATCACTGAAAATATCATCAAAGTTTCCACCTGCACCCCTAAAGATATCTTCAGTGGAATATCTTCCATCTACACCATCATGACCATGTTGATCATACAACTGTCTTTTTGATGTGTCAGATAATACAGCATATGCCTCAGAAATTTCTTTGAAATGTTCTTGTGCATCAGGAGATTTATTTCTGTCAGGATGAAATTTTAATGCCAGTTTTCTATATTGCGATTTAATTTCATCAGCAGGAGATGATTTTGTAACTCCTAAAACCTCATAATAATCTCGTTTTGCACTCATATCTTACTTCTAAAATATAGCTAATTTAGGAATTTTCTGATTTTTGTTCTGCATCTGAATCAGTTTTTTGTTCTGCATCTGAATCAGTTTTTTGTTCTGCATCTGAATCAGTTTTTTGTTCTGCATCTGAATCAGTTTTTTGTTCATCAGTAGAATTGCCCTCAGTATTTTCCTGTTGTTGACTAGATTGTTGTTCATCACCAGGTGGTGGTGTAGCATTTTTGTATAATTCAGTTGTAATTTCATTTACAAGAGATTTTAATGCTTCAAGTTTAATTTTAATTTGTTCAGTATCTTGAGTTAATGATTCTTTAAGCTCCTTAATTGCATCAGTTACTTTAATTCCTTTTTCTTGAGGAATCTTATCTTTTAGATCTTGATTAATTAATTTTTCAGTACTGTAAATATAACTTTCAGCTTCATTTTTAATATCAACAGATTCTTTTTTCTTCTTATCATCTTCAGCAAATTTCTCTGCATCTTCTTTCATTTTTTCAACATCAGCATCAGACATTTTTGTAGATGATTCTACTGTTATTTTGGCATCTTTTCCAGTACCAAGATCTTTTGCTGTAACATTTAAAATTCCATTAGCATCAATATCAAATTTAACATTAATTTGTGGTACACCTCTTGGTGCTGGTGGAATTTCATTAAGATTAAAATTTCCTAATGTCACATTATCAGATACCATAGGTCTTTCACCTTGTACAACATTAATTGTTACAGCGGTTTGACTATCTTGTGCAGTCGTAAATGTTTTATCTTTTGAAGTAGGAATTGTAGTATTTCTTTCTATAATTGGTTCTCTTACACCACCAAGTGTTTCAATTCCAAGAGTTAATGGTGTAACATCTAGTAATACAATATCACTTGTAACATCACCTGCAATTATACCAGCCTGTACAGCAGCACCAAATGCAACTGCTTCCATTGGATCAACTCCAGATTCTGCTTCTTTATCAAGTGCACTACTAACAAACTTTCTTACTATTGGCATTCTTGTTGGACCACCAACTAGAACAATTTTTGTAATTTCTGTTTTAGAAATTTTTGCATCTTCTATTGCTTTATCAATTGATGATCTACATCTTTCAACAATTGGATTAACAAGATCTTCTAGCTTTGCTCTTGTTAATTTTACTTCAAGATTTTTAGAACCTGAAGAATCTTGTGCAATGAATGGTAAATTAATATCAGTTTCCATCACTGATGATAATTCAATTTTTGCTTTCTCACCACCTTCTTTTATTCTAGTCATAGCAGTACTATCACTAGTTAGATCTATTCCCTCCTTTTTCCTAAATTCATCTACAACAAAATCAATTATTGCTTTGTCCATATCAGAACCTCCAAGTTGTGTGTCACCAGAAGTACTCATTACTTCAAATACACCTCCACCCATTTCCATTATTGTTACATCTAATGTACCTCCACCAAAATCAAAAACTAGAATTTTCATGTCTTCTTTACTTTTATCAATACCAAATGCTAATGATGCAGCTGTTGGTTCATTGATAATCCTGACTACTTCAAGACCAGCGATTATACCTGCATCTTTAGTTGCTTGTCTTTGATTGTCATCAAAATATGCTGGTACTGTAATTACGGCTTTGTTTATTGTATCACCGGTAAATGCTTCTGCATCACGTTTAATTTTTTGAAGAATAAAAGCAGAAATTTGTTGTGGTTTGTAGTCTTTTCCTTGAATTTTATATAAAAAATCAGTTCCCATCTTTCTTTTTGCTTCTCTTATAGTATTATCAGGATTAGTAACTGCTTGTCTTCTAGCAGGTTCACCAACCAAAAGATCCCCTTCTTTTGAAAAAGCAACAATAGATGGAAATGCTTTACCAGCTACAGTTGTACCTTCTGCAGCAGGAATTAGTACAGGTTTTCCACCTTGTATTACTGATGCAGCAGAATTACTCGTTCCTAAATCAATTCCAATAATTTTTTCAGCCATATATTTCACTTATTTTTTTATTTTTTTTTTGATACAATTACCTTAGATGGTTTAATAACATCTTGAGACGAAATATATCCTTTTGCCACTTCTTTTGTTATTGTACCCTCATCTAATGAATCATCCTCTACAATTGAAACCGCTTCATGTAAATTGGGATCAAAGATCTCACCTATTGCATCAATTGGTTTTATATTATTTTCAGAAAGAATAATTTCCATATTTTTCATTATACCGTCTAAACCTTCTGTATTAGTATCATTCTGCGATAAAGCAGTTTTTGCACGAATAAAATCTTCATAAATTTCAATAAAATTAAGCATTAGTTGATTTGTTTTATCTAAAACTCTTTGAGATATTTCAGTTTGACTTCGTCTTTCAAGATTTTGATAATCCGCTAAAGCTCGTTGTAATTTATCCTCACATACAGAAAGTTTTTCCTGATATTCGGTTATCATATGAAATAAATTTTTTGCAAAACCAGTTTCTACTTGATTTTCAATTTCGTTTTCTATAGATGAATCAACATCCGAGTTTGTTTCATTTTCAACATTATTTTCTTCTACCATAGTTCTTTATCATATGTCTAGCAATATTATTTTTGCGATAATTCACACAGTGGATTAGCTTTTATTATTATTATATCATTATCTTTTTTATTTTTATGAATATATTCAAAATCAGATTTTGAACAAGCAACAACAATTGTTGTTTTCTCATTTTGAAAAAAATCAATAGAATCTCCGACAGATTCTACGTCATTAATATAATCTTGTAATTTTGTTTGTAGTGTTTTAAGTATTTCAATTTTATCACCTTTCATTTCATTATGATCTAGTGACCATAGAAGTAAAATTTTTGTTCTACTAGCTTTTAATTCATTTTTCTTTAGAACTAATCTAATTTCATCGATAAGTCTTTTGATATAATTATCTACACCCTTTATGCTACCATTAATTATGTACATCAATGTATTTGCACCTTCAAATGAAAGACTAAGAGATCGTAAATCAAAAAGATCATTAATTATATCATCTAAGTAAATTTCACTCAAATCACTTGTAGTTAAATCTGATTTTGAAGCTTTATCTTTTGCAAATTTACAAATCTCTAGAATACTTGTAAGTACAGAAAATTGTTTTAGTACACTAATTGCGTGAAAGTGTTCGGATGAAGATATAGCAATAACTTGTGGTTTTTTTTCATTAGATAATAATTCTATTAGATTTTCGTTAGGTTTATCACTATTAGTTCCAATAAAACTTGGTAATTCATTATTTGTAGGTAATGGATAATAATAATATGAAATATTTTTTGCAACCTTGAAACCAGTAACATGTTCTAATAAAGCCATATTTTCAGAATTACCTCCAAAACCAGTACCCAAACAATAAACTATAGAACTTCCTTTTTTGATATTTGTAATTGCTGTTTTGAATTTTGAATTTATTTCAATTTTTATATCTTGTCCAGTTTTTCGTAATATAGGTACAAAAAATAGAATTTGAGCTTTTGAAATAGCAACATCAATAGGCGTCATTGATAATAATGGTTCATCGTCTTTTAATGTCTGAACAGTTGGATAGGTTTTAGCTATATCTGATGTTATAGATATTGCCGAAGGTGTCGACTCATCAATAATTTGTACGTCAGCACCTTTGAGAGCCGTTTTACATGCAATGTTGTAACCTTCTGTACTAAGACCGAAAACAACTACTTTTGTTACCATATAATCACTTTAGCTAATATCAAGACTAAGAAATACTTAACGTAATTTGCATAATACATCATTTTCTATCAATTATGATAGATATTATAAAATAATAATATAGGGTTTGAAAGAGATTTTGTACTGAAGCCCGGTAGTGTAGCGGCAAGCATAGGGGCCCTTGGAGCCTTTGACCCCAGTTCGAGTCTGGGCCGGGCTATATTTTTTAAAAATCTAATTTTGTCAATAATTTAGTTGCAATAATAAAAAGTATTGATGCTAAGATTACTAGAACTGCCATTTCTAATATTACAAATTCTGTAATGGTTCCAAATATTCCAGCTCTAATTATATCAACAAGATATGTCAAAGGATTCAGATAAAATATAGTTGCAAGAGGTTGTGGTGCACCAGATGCTGGATAAAATGCAGTACTCACAAAAGCAAAAAAAAGAAATGCAGTATTAATTATTACATTGAAACCTTCACTAGAACGTATTCGTGTAGAAATTATTGATGCAATAGAACCAAACAAAATTGCACCAATAATTGAACAAAAAATTATTAATGGAATTGTAATTAGAGTAAATTCTACAGATTCAAAGAAAACTGGATAACCAACTGCTGTAATTAATCCTGCACTGATTAATCCAACTATTGCAATTGTTACTATATTACTGATAATGTAATGTGATCTAGTAAAAGGACCAGACATTATTTGTTCAAACATTCCATGTCGTCTGTCATTCCAAATTATTATACCAGACACAAGTGTACTATTCATTATATTAAATCCAATCATTCCAGATGCTAAAAATGCTGGATAAGTTAGAGACTTATTTCCAAATGAAACATTATCAATTAGAGAAGTATATGCGAAACCTGCAACAAAAATGTAAATCAATGGAAATATTACCTGCCATATTAAAAACCCAGGATTTATTGAAATAGTAATATTTCTATTAACTAATCTAATTATTGGATGCATTAGAATCACTCACAACTTTTAGGAATATTTCTTCTAAATTTGTTGGCACTGCTGACAAATCTTCAATTGAAATATTATTTTGATTTAAAATTTTTAGTACATTCATTAAAACAATTTCAGAATTTGTGGAATGAATTGTAATTATAATTCCTCCATCTTCTTCAATATCACAATCTGGAATTTCTTGTAATAGTTTTTTAAGCTCTTCAATTGTAGATGTTACATGAATTTTAATTGTTTTTTCCTTTCCAAATGTCTTTTTTAATTCATTTGGTGAATTAACTGTAATTATTTTACCATTATTGATAATTGCAATATTATCACATAGATACTCAGCCTCAGTTAGTACATGTGTGGTATAAAAAATTGTTAGACCTGTTTCTTTTACTTTATTTTTAAGAAAATCTAATAATTTACGTCTTGCACTTGGATCTAAACCTACAGTAGGTTCATCTAAAAATAATAAATCCATATCATGCATAAATTCACGAGCAACTTGGACACGTCTTCTTTGACCTATCGAAAGATCTTCATTTCTTTTTTTTCTAATTGTAGTAAGCTCAAATGATGCCAAAAGTTCTTCCATGCGTTTTTTTCTGATTTTTTTATCAACATTCCACATCATACCATATTTCTCTAAGGATTTTTCAACAGTTAGTGTAGGTTCATAACTTGGTTGTTGTAAAACAACACCAATTTTCTTTCTAACACTCAGTGGTTGTTTGATTGCATTAATACCTAAAATAGAGATCTTTCCATTATTAGGTTGGATTAATGTAGTAAGTAATTTAATTAGAGTTGATTTTCCAGCACCGTTTGGTCCAAGAAATCCAAAAACTTGACCAGATTTCACATTTAGATCTATTCCATCTACTGCCAATATAGAATTATATGATTTTGATAAAGAATGAACTTCAATACTTGACATGTTCATCATTTGCTTATCCTCCTAATGTAGCTAATGATAATTTTATTAATAATCAAATTATCAATATAATGAATTGTCTAAATTTGAAGAACTTTTATCAAAATTACTAGATACCGTTCCTGAATTATCTAGATCTGTTATAGAAGATAAAATCAAAGAGAAAAAAGATAAAATTGGTGCAGGTTATTTAACTGATGACGGAGCTTTATTTCTAATAGCAGCTGATTTAGGCATAACTTTAGAACAATCAAAAAAGATGGAAATTGAATTAAAAGATCTTTTTGTAGGTGCAAAAGAAGTTACAGTTGAATCACGAATTCTAAATATGTCACCTACAAAACAATTTACAAAAAAAGATGGAACCTCTTTTTTATTGAGAACTATTACTGTATATGATTCTGATTCAACTGCTAGTGTTAAACTCTGGGATGAGAAAGCAAACCTACCAGGAATTGAAAATCTTAAACCTGGAGATTTGGTGAAGATTATCAAAGCATATGTAAAATCAGATCTAACTGGTCTGCCTACAATTAACATAGGTTCAGGTTCAACAATTGAGGCTGTAAAATCTGATAGCAATATACCATCACTTGATTCAATCACGGTAGATGTTAGTACAGCTAAAGAAGATCAGAGAGATCTTGTAATATCTGGAACAGTTAATGGTATGATCAATCTAATGGAATTTACAAATTCAAGGGGTCAGCCATCAAAAGCATTAAAATTTAGAATTAAAGGAAGCAGTGGAAATAATTTGAACGTTGTACTTTGGGGAAAAGATGAATCAATACTACCAAAAATGATTGCTTCAAATGCAAAAGTAAGATTACTTGGAGTAAAGACAAAGACTGGAAATCGAGGATTGGAAATTCATGGTAATGATGCAACTATTGTTGAAATTGAAGGTAGTAAAGAGATAGAACCAATAATAATCAGAATTCTAGGAGATAGAAACAATTCATCAGGAGATAATACAGTTTTGGGAATGGATAAATCAAAAAACTTGTTTAGAATTACTGATGCTTCAAATCAATTAGCAGCGTTTGTAAAAGATGATATTTTGGAATTTATGCCATCAAAGGTTTTTGGTAACACAATTAAATTAGATCAAGATTCTTTCATAAGAAAAATTGAAGATGAGAACATGCCAAATATTTCTAATTTAAGAACAAAGATTTCAGAAATAAAAGAAGGAAATGAATATTGTGTTGAAGCAATAATTCTAAAAGCCCCTGAAAAACGTGAATTACAAACAAAAAATGGCGAACAGATTACATTATCTGAAATGTTTGTAGAAGATGATAGTGGACAAATTTGGATTAAAGGTTGGAGACAACAAGCTGATCTTTTAGATAATTATTCATTAGGAGATATTATTTCAGTTTTAGGAGTTAATGCAAAAGCAGGTTTGGAAGGAAAAGTGGAATTATTTTTAAAACAATATTCAAAAATTGAAAAGAAAAACTAAGAATCCCAAAATCCTCTATTAAGCGCGTATTTTCTCTCTTCTGCGATTATTTGCTTGTACAAATAATCTTCTTCATCGATCATGTTTCGTAAAATTCTTCCTTGTGCATCTGGACCTATACCATATCCTGATAAAACAGTTAATGCAATTTTGCCATATTCCTGTAATAAGGAAGCTTTTTTCCATGCCTTTTCGTATTTGTGCTGTTCATCTTGAGAAAGTTTTTTTCCACTATGATTTTTTTGGATAATTTTTTGTAAATCAAAATCTGAGAAATACGTGGCTGTGATCTGTTCACCCTTACAATATTTACATTTCAATGTAGAAGGAATTGTTTCAGGTGTAACAAGCATTTGCCATATCCCACATCTAGCACAAACAAGTCTGTGTTGAGTTTTAGATAATCGTTTTTTTACTAAATCTAGAATGCTTTTATCAATATTTGCAGGTGATGGATAATTTTTGGTGGTATTATCTAAAATTGGTTCAGCGAGTGTTGAGAAGTTTTTAGTATCTATCCATACAATGCCAATTTCTTTATTCTTTATTTTTTGTAAGATAGATTCTGTGTGTAAAAGATCAAATCTATCATGAAATAATTCTCTAATGGCTTCTTTTACTAGTGGAGTACCAGTATATCTTTCAGAAATATAACGAGCTTGTCGAAATTCATATACTGCTCCACGTTCAACAATTCCAAATTGTTTTGCAACACACCAGATTTTCCAAATCATATCATTAGTATCTTTCAAGGCTGTTGACATTATATCATAGATATCAAATTTACTTGTTAATTCGTTAATCAGATCTTTTTCTGAAATTCTTTTCTTAGATGATAGACAAATACGATAAGCATCAGATTTTGTAGTAACAGGAGATGCTAGTGTGGATTCTAATAATGATGCTAATAACATTCCTATTGTTGAATTGATTTTTGTACCAAAACATGCATGTAATACAATTTCATCTTCAGTACGCATTGATTCAATAACAATTGTTTTTTCATCTGGAATTATATCAAAATTTAATTCTGAAATTATTTTGTTTGATAATTTCACTGAACCATTTTTCACTTTTGTTCTAAGTTGTCCAACCTTATTTGCTGTTGCATAATCAACTGGTATGTTTTCACCTTCCCAATATGGAACTTTACTCTTTCCAAGAAATGGTTCAACGTTTACCTTTAATGATTTCTTATCAACATTTAGAATGCTCCACTGTGAACCACGTAAAACAAAAATATTTCCTGATTCGCCATAACTGCCAACGAATCGTTGATCAAGAGTTCCAATCCATTTTTTGCTGGTTATGTCAATTACTTTGTATTTTAAAATATCTGGAATGGTTGAAATATTTTGAAAATGATATCTAAATGATCTTCCTTTTGCCCAAAAAGACATGTGTTCAACATCAAAAGATATGAGAGACTGTGAATCTAATATTTTCAAAACATTTGAAAATTCTTCTATTGTTAAATTTCTAAATGGATAAGCTTGTTTTACTATCCTAAATGCAGTTTCTACAGATACATCACCTAATTGTTTGGTTATTCCAACTAAATGATGAGCAAGTACATCAAATGAAAGATCATGAATTTTTTGTTCTTCAATTGAGGATTCATCAATTCTTTGTATTATGGCGTTTGTTTCAAATTCATCATCTGCATGATTTGTGATGATTAATCCTTTTGCAGATGAATTTCTATTGTGTTTACTTCGACCAATCCTCTGCATAAATTTGGAAACTTGTCTTGGCGAACCATAATGAATAACTAACTCAACGGAGCCAATATCTAATCCAAGTTCAAGTGATGAAGTACATACTACAATGCCTGGTATGCCATTACGAAGAATAGTTTCAGTTTCTTCTCTAACTTGTCTAGAAAGTGAACCATGATGAAGATCTATCTTGATTTTGGTTTTTTCTTTTAATACTGAAGCAAGTGTTTCTGATTCTCCACGAGAATTAGCGAATAATAGTACTGGTGAATTAATTTGCATTTCTTTGACATAGTCAATAATTTTATCAGCAACTTCATGTATACCTCCATCCACAAATTTTACATCAACCTCATATTTGCGAACTGATTTATCCAGTATAATTTCACATTTTCTGTTATTTCCAACAAGAAATTTTGATGCATCACTGATATTACCAATAGTAGCTGATAGGCCAATACGATGGATTTCTTTTTGAGAATTAAATTGTAAACGTTCTAAGCTTATAGACAGCTGTGAACCTCTTTCACTTGCAAGCAGCTCATGTAATTCATCAACAATAATCCACTCTAAATCAGATAACGCATTCAAATCTTTTTTCTGGGATAACAAAACAACAAGTGTTTCAGGCGTAGTGATTAAAATATCAGGTGGAAAATCTCTGATTTTTTTTCTTTCAGTTTGTGATGTATCTCCATGACGAACTTTTATTTTTAATCCATTATGCTCGGCATATTTTTCAATTCTTCTGTAAACATCTCGGTTTAATGCTCTTAATGGTGTAATATATAATGCCTTGATTTTATTTGGTAGTTTTGTTTTTTTTATATGTTCAAAAATTGGTATTGTTGCACACTCTGTTTTTCCAGAACCAGTAGGAGCAATAACTAATGAATTATATTTTTGAAGTATTTTTGGTGATGCTTTCTTTTGAATATCAGTAAGTTTGTTGAAACCAAATGTTCTAAACTTGTCAACAATAAATGAATTGATCAGTTTGATTGTTTTATCATCATAATCTAGTGTAGACATAACCATTACGCCATAATCTGAATTTTACTCATTAAATAGATTAAGATTGTTCAATTATTCCAGTTGCCCCAAAATTATAACAAAATTTCTGTTTATTTGTAAATGGGTGATAAACTTCACCCTCATAGTAATTTTTAATTTTTTTAAGTTTAATTTTTTGATGAGTAAAATTATTTATTATATAATCTAGTTTTTCATATTCAGTATTTGGTTTTTCTAATAATTGATTTGTTATGACAATAGGAATTTGTTTTTCTAATCCAATTAATGCAAGATTGTACATGTATTTCATAAATTCCGTATATTTTTGCATAAATTGTTCCTTCTTAGAATATTCATACGCAAATAAATTTGCAACATTATCCACAATCAAAAGTGAAATATTCTCAAGATTTTTTATTTTATCAAGTAGTTTAATCTGTTCTTTAGTATTTGTCACTCTTGCAATTTTTAGATTATCAAGTAATGAATCTTGCAAATTTCTATTCTTAATCATTTCCAATAATCTTTCTGGTCTAAATTCTCCAGTTGTATCAATGAATAAAACATCAAATTTTTCCTCTAATGGTTTTAATGATATTTGTAATGCAAGGTGTGTTTTGCCAGTTCCATTTGCACCAAAAATATCTGTAATAATTGCATTTTTTACACCACCACCTAATATTTCATCTAGTTTTTTTAATTGAGTTGTAATCAATAGAAAATATTCATAGTATCTAAAAATAAAGGATTTTGTTTTATACTATAAACAAGACTTTATATTCTCAAAAAGGTCGCTTCATAATAAGTGAAATATTAGTGTCACAAACAATTGCTAAAAGACCATTAACAACATTACAAAAAAATGTAAAAAAAATGGTTATTGTTAGATTAAAAAATGAAGTAGAATACAAAGGAAAAATGTTTAATGTTGATTCTTATATGAATTTGATTATGACAGATGCTGAAGAACTTCATGAAGGTAAAATTGTTGGAAAGTTTGGAAGAGTTATACTTAGAGGCAACAATGTACTTTTCATCAAATTAGAAGACGAAATCTAATTTTTTCGAAAATATATGTCTAAAAATTATCTTTTTACTTCTGAATCAGTTACTGAAGGACACCCAGACAAGGTTTGCGACAAAATTTCTGATGCTATACTAGATGAATTTCTAAAAAATGATCCTGAATCAAGAGTTGCAGTTGAAACTATGACAACAACTGGATTTGTTGGTGTTGCAGGAGAAGTAACATCAAAAGCTAGTTTTGATATTGAACAAATAGTTAGAAAAACAATTTCTGAAATTGGATATAATGATCCTGAATTAAAATTTGATTCAGATTCATGTGAGGTTATGATAAAACTAGGTAGACAGAGTCCAGATATTTCACAAGGTGTAACAGCTAATGATGATAAAGAACAAGGAGCAGGTGATCAAGGCTTGATGTTTGGTTATGCAACAAACGAAACAGAAGAATTAATGCCATTACCTATACTTCTAGCTCAAAAATTAACAAAGAAACTGACTGATGTAAGAAAAAATGGAGAATTATCATGGGTTAGACCGGATGGAAAATCACAAGTTTCAGTTAGATATGAAGATGATAAACCTAAACAATTAGAAGCAATTGTAATTTCCACACAACATTCACCTGATATTACACATGACGAAATAACAAAACAAATTATCGAATATGTAATAAAACCAGTTTGTGGTGAATTTTGGAATGATAAAATCAAAATACATGTTAATCCTACAGGAAAATTTGAAATTGGTGGACCTCATGGTGATGCAGGTTTGACTGGTAGAAAGATAATTGTCGATACATATGGTGGAATGGGTAGACATGGAGGTGGTGCTTTTTCTGGAAAAGACCCATCAAAAGTTGACAGATCAGCATGCTACATGTGTAGATATGTTGCAAAAAATATTGTTGCAGCAGGATTATCTGATAGATGCGAAGTGCAAGTTGCATATGCAATTGGTGTTGCAGAACCAGTTTCATTAATGATAAACACATTTGGTACAAATAAAATTTCAGAAAATGAGATTGAAAAATTAGTAAACAAACACTTTGATATGCGACCTGCAGAGATTGTCAAACATCTAGACTTGAAAAAACCAATCTATAAAAAAACAGCTGCATATGGTCATTTTGGAAGAAATGAGCCTGAATTTAAATGGGAAATCACTGACAAAGCCGATGTACTAAAACAAGAAGCTGGACTTTAGATACTTTTTATTCTTGAAAATTCCATTTTAGATATTATTTTCAATTTCTTATAATTACCATGAAAATTACCTAATAAAATATTCAAATCTTCAATTCCATATGGAAATTTTTTTTCAGTTAATGCACTATCTAATGATTTTTTTATAGAGATTTTTTCTATTTTTGAATTAAAACGTAGCGCGGAGTTTTTTGCAAATTGTATAAATGAAATTTTTTCTGGTCCCACAAGATCAATAATTTTTTTTGAAAAATTTCTAGATTGTGATGCAAGATTCACAATATAACATACATCCTGTATAGAAATAGGTTGTATGGTATACTTTCCAGAACCTGGAATCAGTATTTTCTTTTTTCTTATTTGTTTCTTAAAATTTCTAGTTAGATAATCATCTTTTCCAATAATGTATGATGGTCTAAATATGGTATAGTCTAATCCTGATTTGATAATTAATCGTTCAGCTTTAAACTTTGAAATAAAATAATCAGAAGTAGATTTACTTGAGACACCCAGACCACTAAAATAAATAATTTTTTTAATCTTTGATTTTTTACATACATCAACTATCTTTTTAGTTAATTCTACATTTACTTCTTCAAAACTTTCCTTTTCAGTTTCAGTACCTATACCAACTAGATGTACAAAACAATTACAATCAGAAATTAATGACAGTTTATTTTTTTGAAATGCTAATCTTGAAATTGTCTTATACTTTACATTATTTTGAGTAAAAAAATTTTCCAAATTTTTTCCAACAAATCCAGTTGTGCCAGATATAGCAATCTTATCTTTTGAGATTTTTCCCATGCACAAATACTAGAACATTTAATTTTAAACATATCCGATATAGAATAGATGGAACCTAAGATTCACCTGAAATTAGGAAAAAATGCTGAAGAATGCAGACAAATTTTAGGTGTTGATAGTTCTTCAACACCAAAGGAAATTAAACAAGCATATAGAAAATTGTCATTAAAATATCATCCAGATAGGAATCAAGAATTTCATGATGGGAAAAAATTCAAAGAGCTTTCTGAAGCATATCAATTCCTAAAATATAGCAGGAAAAAGACATTCAGAAGGCAAGAAAGAACTGCCGAAAAGGGACATTCAGATTTTTGGAAGTATCAAGGACAAAAAATGGGTGATGATATACGGTTTAATTTTAAAAATTTTACACAGACTAACCAGAATTTTGGTGGTGATTTTAATGAAGAAACACATAACAGAGAAAAACCAATATCACAAAAATCAACTCATTTCCTTCTTTATGGGGGATTAGCTGTAGTAGCAGTTTGGATAATATTGTTTGAAATAATCTAATCCTGAAAAAGTTATTACATTAAAGATGAAAATTTCAATGTGGATAAAAATGAAAAACCCAAAGGAAAACTCCGCACAGGATTTACAACTGGAACATGTGCAACAGCATCATCAAAAGCAGCTGCTTTAGCAATTATTAATCAAAAAACTATCAGCAATGTTGATGTTCTTTTACCAAAAAGAGATAGAATAAATATCAAAATTAATAGTTGTGAATTTACAAAAAATAACGCAAAATGTTCTGTAATCAAGAATGCAGGTGATGATCCTGATGTTACGCATGGTGCAGAAATTTTTGTTGATCTTTCATTAACAAATAACATTGGTACTGTAGAGATAGATGGCGGTCAGGGTGTTGGTAGAGTTACTAAACCAGGATTAGGTTTGGAGATAGATAGTGCCGCAATAAATCCAACACCAAAAAAAATGATTTTAGAAAATATACAAGAAGTTGCTGGAGAAATTTTAAAAACGAATGGAATTAAGATAGTAATTTCAGTTCCTAAAGGAAAAGAATTAGCTACAAAAACTGATAATCCTAGAATAGGAATATTGAATGGAATTTCAATACTTGGTACTAGTGGAATTGTATTTCCTTATTCAACAGCATCATTTGCAGCAGCAATAAGACTACAAATTGATGTTGTGTCTTCTATGTGTGATGAGGAAGTTGTTTTAACAACAGGTGGTCGAAGTGAAGACTTTGCAAGAGAAATTATCAAACTGCCAGATCACTCATTCATTCAGATGGGAGATTTTTCAGGATACACAATACAGCAATGTGCAAAGAAGGGCTTGAAGAAAGCATACGTTGCAGGGTTTATTGGAAAATTAGCAAAGATGGCTGCTGGTGTTAAACAAACCCATGTTAAAGGTGGAAAAGTAGATATGAAATTTCTTTCAGAACTTGCAAAAAGATGTAATGCAGATCCAGAAACAATCAGAAAAATTCTAGGTGCAAATACGGCTAGAAATGTTCAGGAGATCATTATAGAAGATAGTGTAAATGGATTTTTTGATGAGATCACAAAAGAAGTATGCAATCAAATGAGACAACATTCGGAAGAAAAAATTCCAGTAGAGGTGATATTGTTTGATTTTGATGGAAAAGTGTTATCTAGAGACAAAAAAACGTAAGGAATTTAATTAAAGTAAACGAATTTTTAGTATGGAAAAAGTTTCAGTTCTTGCCATAACCAGAAATGGTGTTAAGATGGGTTTATCATTAAAGAAATCATTTCCAGATTGGCAGATCTTTGCTCCATCAAAATTTTCTGATGGTAATAATATGATAAACTGGTATGATGAATCTACATCAGTAAAAATTGTTAATTTATTCAAATCTAATAATGCACTGATTTGTCTTTTTTCTTTAGGTGCAGTTATCAGACTAATTGCACCACACATCAAAGATAAAAAAACAGATCCAGCTGTAATTGTAATTGATGATAAAGCACAATTTGTCATTAGTGTTTTGTCTGGACATTTAGGTGGTGCAAACGAACTATCAAATCAAATTGCAGAAAAAATAGGATCCACACCAGTCATTACTACTGCAGCTGATGTAAACAAAACAATTGCAGTTGATTTGATTGGAAGAGAGTTTGGATGGAAGATTGATGATGATTCAACAGTGACCAAAATCAGTGCATATATGGTAAATAAGGAAAAAATTGGAATTTTTCAGAACGCCGGTCAAAAAAACTGGTGGAAAAAAGAATTACCAGAAAATGTTTCTACATACGATAATTTTGATGATTTTTTGCTTTCGAATTCAAAAGGTTTTTTGATCATTTCAGATCAAATATTTGATAGCATAGTATTAAAAAATGCAGTTATTTACAGACCACAAACACTTGTTGTTGGTGTGGGTCTACATTGGGATACATCAAAAGAGACAATCAAAAATGGTCTTGAATCTTGTCTTCAAAACTACAATCTTAGCAGTAAATCTATAGCTAGGTTTGTATCCATTAAGAAAGAAAAAGATGTTGTAGGCTTGATTGAATTGGGTAAAGAGATGAACATTCCAATAGAGTATATCGACAGAGAAGAACTAGCAACCATCAATACACCTAATCCTTCAAAAACTGTACAATCATTTGAAGGAACGTCTAGTGTTTCAGAGGCTGCTGCAATAAAATCATCAGAAGGAAAATTGATTGTTGAGAAACAAAAATTTCCCCCAAATCTTACTATAGCAATTGCGAGGATACAACATTGAAACGTGGATTAATGCTTATTGATAGAGGAAGTAGAGAAAGAGAAGCTGAAGAAGAGCTAGAAACAATATGTAAAAAAGTCAAGGAAAAAGGAAATTATGATTTTACGGAATTTTGCTTTCTTGAAGTAGTTCCACCATTCATTGAAGATGGAATGGAAAAGTGTTTGAAGAAAGATGTTGATGAGATGACAATTGTACCATATTTTCTATATCCTGGAAAAAAAGTAAAAATCGCAGTAGCAGATGCAATGAAATATCAAAAAGATACTAAAATCAAATTTCTTGTTACAAAGCCAATGACTATGCATCAAAAATTGGTAGATCTGGTTGACAACAGAATAGTTTCAGCGCTAGAAGAAAATGAGATTTCATTACATAAAGATAAGGTAGATGTTTTGATTATTGGGCATGGAAGCATGGATCCAAATGCAGGAATCTCGATTAATTACATTGTAAAAGAGTTAAGACAAACATACAAGAATGTTGATAGATGCTATCTTGAGATTGAAGAACCAAATATTGATCAGGGTATACAAAGTTGCCAAAAGAATAACCCTGAAGTGTTAGTAATAGTGTTTTATTTCCTACACGAAGGTGCACATGTAAAAATTGATGTAAATAATGATTTGAAACCAGCGCTAGAAAAATCAAATCTGAAAAAAACCTGCATCACAAAACATCTTGGTACAGATGAAAAAATGATTGATCTAATTATAGAAAGAGCAAGGGAAGTAGAAAATGCAAACTAGGAAAGGACAATCAATTGAGGATGAAAGTATGCAGATCATTGAAAATGAGATTGGTTCACACCCATACAATGAACAAGAATGGCCAATAGTTAGACGTATAATACATTCTACAGCTGATTTTGATTTTGCAAGAGATAACAAAATTATTTTTCATAAGAATGCTGTACAAAATGGGTTAGATGCACTAAAGAATGGATGTAGCATTATTGTAGATGTCAATGGAATAATTGGTTTGATGAACAAACAAAATCCTAAGGATTTTAAAAATAATGTAATTTGTAATATTTCAGAACCATCTTTAATAGAAATAGCCAAAAAAGAAGACAAAACAAGAGCACAAATGTCAATGCGTGTGGCAAAAGAAGACATGAATGGTGGAATTGTAGTCATAGGAAATGCACCTACTGCACTGCTTGAAGTTATGAAAATGATAAAAGAGGGTATAACAAAACCAGCACTTGTTATTGGAATTCCAGTAGGGTTTGTTTCTGCTGTTGAATCCAAAGAAGAGTTAGCACAAATGAATATCCCATTTATTACAAATCAAGGTCGTAAAGGTGGAAGTCCATGTGCATCAGCAATTGTAAATGCACTATACAAATTACTAAGACAGGGAACTAACTAAGATTTTTAGAATTTTTAATTATATTTGATGCAAATTTTGCACTATCAAAATAAAGATGAGAATAAGATGCAACGACATTATATTCTGAAAAACCATCTTTTTTTGAAAAAATTCCTTCACCAATATCAAGATCATATAGAAACTTTGCATCTTTTGGAATGTTTGTAATTTTTGAATAATGAAATTCATGTGCATGAAAATTTCTTGGAGTAGAGATTAAGCAGTTTGAATTAATTTTTCCTTGGGTATAATTCAATGTCATTTTTCTGGTCATTTCAGTATCGGCATCAAACAATCCAACCATCTTGTACTTTTCTTTATTATGACTTATTGAATTTGTAAGATACATCAATCCACCACATTCAGCATAAATTGGAATTCCATTTTCTGCATATTGCTTAATAGCTTTCTTCATTGCAATATTTTGTCCAAGTTTTTTCCCTAGAATCTCTGGAAAACCACCACCAATGTAAATACAGTCACATTTAGGGATTTTTTTATCTACTAATGGACTAAAGAATTTAATTTTTGCACCTTCTCGTCTTAAGGCCTGAATATTATCATGATAATAGAAATTAAAAGAACTATCAAGTGCTACTGCGATAGAAATTTCTGGTTTTTTTAATTTTTCTGATTCGATTTTTGGTAACGGTACTATATGTTTACAAATCTCAATAATTTTTTCAAAGTCAATGTCATCTGCTATTGTTTGTGAAATCTGTTTAAATTTTTGTTCTAATTTTTGTTGCTCTCTAACAGGAACTAATCCAAGATGTCTTGATTCTAATATATTTTCAGGATTTTTAGGAATTGAACCAATTATAGGTATGTTAAGATTTTCTAGTGCGTGACGGCATAATGTTTCATGCTTTTTACTCCCAATTTTGTTTAAAATTATACCTGATATCCTAGAATTTCTATGAAATTTAGTAAACCCAAGTGCAGTAGCAGCAATTGATCGTGATGTTTTGCTTGCATCAAGGATTAAAATTACTGGAACTTTTAACAGTGTAGCTACATGATGTGTGCTTGCATAGTTTGTTTTTCCACCAAATCCGTCGTAGTATCCCATTACACCCTCAATAACTGAAATGTCAGAAGTAGAACTCTTGACAAAAGTTTTCACAAGTTCTTTTTTTCCCATTAACCAAACATCTAGATTTTTTGCATCATTATGTGATATTGAAGTAAGATAGCTTGGATCTATGTAGTCAGGCCCCACTTTAAATGGCTGTACTGTATATCCTCTCTTTTTTAAACCATAAATTATTGCACTTGTAATAGATGTTTTACCAACACCACTTGTTGCTCCACTAATTAGTAATCTTGGAATCATCAATTCAATTAGTTTATTGGTTTTTTATTTAAATTGATTTGATCTAATCATTAATACAATGTTTTTAGTGAACTAAATTGAATTTAATATATGTCTGAAAAGGGTCTTGTCATTGTTTATACTGGTGGTGGAAAAGGGAAAACAACCGCTGCACTAGGTCTAGCACTTAGAGCAATTGGATATAATCATAAAGTTTGCATGATACAATTTATCAAAGGTTCATGGCATTACGGAGAAATGGATTCATCAAAAAAACTTGCACCTGAATTGGAGTTAATTGCAGTTGGTAAAGGTTTTGTTGGAATAATGGATGATAAAAGTCCACGTGAAGAACATGAAAAAATTGCAGAAGAAGCAATAAAAATTTGTAAGGAAAAAATTTCTTCAAGAAATTTTGATTTAGTAATTTTGGATGAAGTAAACTATGCTATTGACTTAGGTTTGATAAATATTGAGGATGTAATTGAATTAATAAAAACAAAACCTGATAGTTTAGATGTAGTTTTAACTGGAAATAATGCAAAACAAGAGATTATAGATTTGGCAGATTTAGTTACAGAAATGAAGGAAATCAAACACCCCTTTAAATCTGGTATAAAAGCCAAAAAAGGAATTGATTTCTAATCATCACTATTAAATTACCTAGATTGATTAATTGAACAGTGTCTACTGAAACTCAAGAATTACCTGAAATTGGTGAGATAGTAATTGCGACAATAACAAAAGTAAGCGATCATGGAGCATATGTTACATTAGATGAGTATGATGGAGTTCAGGGATTCTTGCACATCTCCGAGATTGCACCTGGATGGGTTAGAAAAGTTAGAAGATATGTAAAAGAGAATGAGAAAAAAGTACTTCTTGTAAAGAAAATTCAAGCCAAAAGAGGAGAAATTGATCTCTCACTAAAACAAATTTCAAAAGAACAAAGAAAGAAAAAATTACTTGATGTTAAAAGATTTGAAAAAGAACAAGGAATTTTAAAAAACATTCAAGAGAAAGCTGAACTTTCTACAAAACAAATTGAAGATATTGAAGATAAACTTCTATCAAAATATGATTCCATTTATGATGCAATAATAGATATAGCAACAAAAAATAAAGACGTTCTAAATAATCTAGAGATTTCAGAAAAAATTCAAACTGTGATAGAAGATATTAGTTCAAAAATAAAATTGCCAAGCGTAGAAATTCGTGGAATTTTAGAATTAACAAATAATAAATCTAATGGCATTGAAATAATAAAGAAAATTTTACTTGATGTGATTAAAGATAATGCTGACTCTAAAATTAAAATTTCCTATATCGGTGCACCAAAATATAGAGTAAGTATCATTGCACAGGAATTTAAGACTGCTGAAAAAATAATAAAACCAATTCTTGAAAAAATTGAAAAAGATGTTAAAAAACAGAATGGAACATTCAATTTTACTAGAGAAGAATCCAAAAAGACTGGTGGGGGATAGTTATGCGATTTCAATTAAGAAAATGTACAAAATGTAAAAAATATACGCTAAAAGATGCTTGTACGGAGTGTGGTGACAAGACAGCTAGTGTTCATCCGGCAAAATTTTCTCCAGATGACAAATATCTAAGATACAGAATAGCTGAAAAAAATAAATAAATTTTATGGAGCAAAAGTTCCAGTTAGTTTTGCTTCTGCAATAATATGACCTTTCATTGCATCTTCTAATTCCTGTTTTGAATAACCTTCTTTCAGATCTAACCATATATCAAGCGCATATGCCTTGAAGACATACGTATGACGTTTGTCAGGAGGTGCAGGTCCGCCATATCCAATTTCACCAAAATCGTTTTTCCCGTTAATCGCGAGTGCGTTAAGCCCACTTGTTTCAGGTATACCGTCGCTTGCACGATGATATCGTAGCCAATGAACCCAAACTTTTCCCACTGCAGCCATTGCATCTGGATCATCCATGATTAATGCTAGTGTTTTAGTTCCAACAGGTTGCTTTCCTTGAAGGCCAATCTGAATCTGTGGTTGTCTGTTTCCATGCTTGTAGCCACAATCTTTAGGAATTTCTTCGCCTTCCTTAAACTCTAAGGTCCACACATCAAATTCAGACATGCTTCATTAGTAATTATTTAAAAAATAAAGTTTTCTAGTTTTCAAGAACGATCTTATCGTTGTGTATTGATAAAACAGAACCACCTACATCTTTGATCTTATTTTTTAGTTCTTTGTCTATAGTTGCTACAATACCGCCATTTTCTTTAACAAAATTCAATATGCCATCATCAGCAGTTTTGCCAGAAATTGAGTTGGTTTCAAATGATTTTATCAGTTCTAATGTTTGAAGTGCAACTTTTCCCTTTGATTCATCATTAGAGAGGCGTTTTAGTTCTTTAACAACTATCTCAGGAACTACAAACTCTAGATTACCAATTTCAACATCTAGGTCATTCATGTTCTTAATTCTATTAGAAACTAAAAGCATCAAAAAACTTGTATCAGTAATTACTTTAACCAACTATTCCGGCACCAATTAATCGCCATCTGTCAGAAATTCTTCTGCTTATTGCAACATTGCTTTTCTCAAAAAGGCATACTGGTCTTTTAAAAGATAATTCAATGTTTTCAGATTTGACATTTGTAACTTTTCCAAGAAGTGGAGCAGTGCCTATATTTACTCGAAGATTTTCTCCTGCTTCGATAGGAGTTATCTTTTCTTCATTAGCAGAACCAACTGCTGAATCAAACAAACTAACTTCTAATTTTGCATTGTTCGAGTTATCAGGTAATGAATCTGGTTTTCCTACAACAGAACCAAGTAATGAATCACCTCTTGTCAATACAGGATCCAACTTTGTTCCTATAGCCACTAAACCACCTGGTTTTACCGAATCTACAGTGCCTGCACCTGTACCTAATGATACAATTTCTGTAAAAATTGACTCATAATCTTGCTTCTTTTCATTATTTAATCCTGGTTTAATTTCAATTTCATCTCCAACATTGAATATTCCTTGCGTTAAGCTACCACCTATTACCCCACCCTTGATTCCAGAAATTGTACTTCCAGGTTTATTAATATCAAATGAACGTAAAACATGCATTACAGTATCTTTTGATTCATCTCTTTCAGGTGTTTCAATATTATTTTCTATGGCAGAAATTAATGCATCAAGATTCAGACCTGATTGAGCTGATACTGGAATAATTGGAGATTTAGATGCGTTTGTTCCCTTGATAAATTTTGTAATATCAGAATAATTTGATAAAGCTTCTTTGTAACTAATTAGATCAACTTTATTTTGAACAACTACAATTTGTGTAATTCCAAGTGTTTGAAGTGCTAACAAATGCTCTCTACTTTGTGGCTGAGGAACTTTTTCATTTGCTGCAACTAATAATATGGCTCCATCCATTAATGCAGATCCTGCCAGCATATTTGCCATCAAACTTTCATGACCTGGGCTATCAACAAAACTAACAACTCTACTCAATTCAGTTTTGGCTTTACAATTAGGACATTCTTCTGATGCAGAATAATTTGATGGTGATTCA